>JAEEGL016170992.1_pt1 | contig 19709 bp, 16 predicted proteins | sample 9134231 | NCBI WGS metagenome assembly JAEEGL01 (sample SAMN16246548, study PRJNA631951) | gut metagenome | biome: gut microbiome; feature: rumen; material: fiber-attached | host: Bos | place: Iran: Karaj | collected 2018-10 | reverse complement strand
TCTCCGGGGTCAGCATTTTCCGCATATCGGTGCGTCCGGAGGGATCGCCGATCATGGTGGTGCCGCCGCCGATGAGGGCGATGGGTTTGTTTCCCGCCATCTGGAGCCGCTTCATCAGGGTGAGGGCCATAAAGTGACCGGCAGTCAGGCTGTCCGCCGTGCAGTCAAACCCGATATAAAACACGGCCTTGCCGTTGTTGATCAAATCCTTGATCTCATCTTCGTCCGTGACCTGTGCAATGAGGCCCCGGGCTTGCAGTTCATCATAAAGTGTCATGGTTTTCCTTTCCTTTTCGTTTGGTATTCTTATAGTTCCGCGCCGCTTCGATGAGTTCTCCGGCGCCCTGGAGGGTCGCTTCGGTGATGGTCTCACCGCCGATCAGTCTTGCCAGTTCCTGTTTCCGACCGGCTTCGTCCAGCCGGGAGACCTGGGTAAACGTTCTTCCGTCCCGCTGGGTCTTCACAATGGAAAACTGCGTATCCGCCATGGCGGCCAATTGCGGAAGGTGGGTCACGCACAGGACCTGCCGGTCCCCGGCCAGGTCCGCAAGCTTTTCTCCGACCCGCTGAGCGGCTATGCCGCTCACACCGGTATCGATCTCGTCAAAGACCAGTACTTCTTCTCCGCCGCCGCGCAGGACATTCTTCAGCGCCAGCATGATCCGGCTGAGCTCGCCGCCGGAAGCGATGTGACTGAGTCTGGCAGGTTCTTCACCCGCATTCGCTGAGAGCAGGAAACGCACGTCCTCCGTGCCGCCGGAATCGAACCCATCTCCGCTCTTCGGCGAAAACTCCACCCGGAACCTTGCCCCGGGCATACTTAAATCGTTCAGTTCCTTTTCCACCGCTTGACTGAGTTTCCGGGCCGCTGCTTCTCTGCCTTTGCGAAGATGAGCGCCGGAGTCCGCAAGCGCCTGCCGGAGCGTCTTCTTTTCCTTCTCAAGCTTTTCCATGCGCTCGGTCAGGTATTCCACGTCCTCCAACTCATTCCGCGCTTTTTCCAGACGTTCTCCCGCGGCCTCTACGCTTCCGTATCTGCGGATCAGGCGGCGATACAGGCTGAGCCGTTCTTCGATCCGGTCAAGCTCCCCTGGAGATACCTCCAACTCCCGCAGGGCATCGGTGAGCTGGTCTGCAAGATCCTCCGCCCGGTATCGAAAATCACCGATATTCTTTGCCAGTTCCGCAAGAGATTCGGAATACCGCGCCGCTTGTTCGGCTGAGGCTTCGGCGGTGAGGGCAAGGGAAACGATCCCCTCCTCATCCTCATCCCCATGGAAGCAGGCATATGCGCGCTGCAGCTTATCTTGCAGCTTCTCCAGATTTTGCAGCTTGCCCGCCCGATCCCGCAGGGCTTCCTCTTCGCCCTCCTTTGGGTCGACCTCCTCCAGCTCCCGGATCTCCCGTTTGAGCTTTTCCATGCGGTATTCCCGATCCGCTTCCGCAGCCCGGACTTCATCCAATTCCCTGCTGACAGCTGTATAGCGGGAAAAGCTTGCGGAAAACGCCTTGCTTTCCGCCTCCAACCCGCCGAAAACGTCCAGATACCGGCGATGGCTGCTCTCGCTGAGAAGACGCCTGCCGTCATTCTGGCCGTGTACGTCAAAAAGCAGGTCACCCAGCTCACGAAGCTGGGCAGCGGAAACCGGCATGCCGTTGATCCGGCAGGAGGTCTTCCCCTCCGCAGTGATCCGCCGGGTGATGACCATGCTTTCATCCGGCTCTGCGGGAATGCCCGATTCCTGCAGCCAGTCGGCGGCTTCGGGCGTAATGCCAAGCTCGGCGCTGATCAGTGAAGTCTGGGCACCGGTGCGCACAAGCTCCTTCGAGGTCCTGGCTCCCAAGATCGCTCCGATGGCATCAATGATGATGGATTTTCCCGCGCCGGTCTCACCGGTGAGCACATTGAGCCCGGGTCCGAATTCCACATCCGCCTGCTCGATCACCGCAACATTCTCAATATGCAGCAATTCCAGCATATGAATTACCTCTGCTTAAAGAAGGTCCTGCAGCTCCTGATGAAAACGGGCGGCTGCCGCATTGTCCTCCATAGCCAGGAACATGGTATCATCTCCGGCCAGACTGCCCACCAGGCCGGGGATCTCCATGGAGTCAATGGCGGCGCAGGCCGCGCTGGCCAAACCCGGCAGGGTCTTGATCACCACCAGGTTCTGGGCACAATGGAAGGAACTGACTGACTCACGAAAAATCGTCCGCAGCCGATCCTTGTGGCCGCTTCCCGTGTGGGCGGAGGGAGCGACATACCGGTAACGTCCATCCTCGACGAGCTCCTTCATCAGGCGCAGCTCCCGCATATCCCTGGAGACCGTGGCCTGCGTGCTGGCGCAGCCGGCCTCCTTCAGGGCCTGGATCAGCTGATTCTGCGTCTCGATCTGCTGCTCGGAGATGATTTGCAGTATTTTTGCCTGTCGATCATTTTTCATCCTGTCATGCCTCATTACTGATTGAGTTTATTCTTCACGATCTCATAAAAGCTTCGGTCCATCACCTTGACCAGCTGGCAATACTGTTCGGATTTCCGAACATAGATCAGATCCCCCACCAGTAGCGGGAAGCGGTCCCTGCCGTCGATCAGAAGCTGTGCGTCGTTTCCGTCCGCCTTCAGCAGCTTTACGCTGGTCCTGCGGTCACCGGTGAGCACATAGGCCTTGGCGGTGAGAGAATGGGCGCAGAGCGGTGTGAGGATCAGGTTTTCCGCGGTGGGTTCCACAATGGGCCCTCCCGCAGCCATGGAATAGGCGGTGGACCCGGTGGGGGTGGCTATGATGATCCCATCGCCAGCGTAGTCGGATATCTTGCGGTTGTCCCCATAGGCGGTCAGGCGGATCGCGTGTGCCGGGTCGGTACGGCTCACCACCGCTTCGTTCAGGCCAAAGCCGGTGAAAACCAATTCGTTTTCCCGTCTGACCTCCACGTCCAGCATCATCCGCTTCTCCAGGGTATACTTCCCTTCCAGGATCTCCTCCAGCCGGTCCATTTCCTCCAGTTCCAGCTCAGTGATAAAGCCCAAGTGCCCCATATTGATCCCCAGCATGGGAACGTTATACCGTGCGGCCAGCTTGGACATCCGCAGCATGGTCCCGTCACCGCCCAGGCAGATGAGAAGCTCCACATCCCGCATGATCTCGCCGGGCTCACCCAGCAGCAGGTCGTCGGCAGACAGGCCGTCGGGCACCGGATCGAAGGGAAGGTAAATCCCTGTCTCAATGGAACGCTTACGCAGTTCATTGAGGAGTCTTCTGCTGACCAGAAGGTCCGGGTCCCGTTCCGTATTCGGGCAAAGCAGTATCCGCTTCATCCATCCAACTCCTCATGCGAAGCCGCGACGATGGCCGCGGTATCAAAGCTGAGCGTGTCCCCATGGCACAGCAGATGTCCCAGGTATTCGATGTTCCCTTCCGGTCCCCGTACGGGACTCCAGCTGAGCCCCACCGGATGCAGCTCCAAAGACTCGGCAGTACGCAGGAATCCATCCAGCACGTCCCGATGGACCTCCGGGTCCCGCACAACGCCCTTTTTCCCCACCCGATCTTTTCCCGCCTCAAACTGGGGCTTGATCAGGCAGACGATTTCCCCTTCCGGCTTCAGCAGTTCACGGATCGCGGGAAGGATCAGGCTGAGGGAAATAAAGGAAACATCGATCACCGCCAGGTCCAGCTTTTCCGGCAGATCCTCCGGCTTGAGATAACGGGCATTGGTCCGCTCCATATTGACGACTCTTGGATCGGTACGCAGGCTCCACGCCAGCTGTCCATACCCCACGTCCACGGCATAGACCCTCACCGCGCCGCGCTTCAGCAGACAGTCTGTAAAACCGCCGGTGGAAGCGCCGCAGTCCATACAGACTTTACCCGCAGGATCAACAGGAAAAACGCTGAGTGCCTTCTCCAGCTTCAGCCCACCGCGGCTGACAAAGCCGATTGCGCTTCCCCGAAGCTCGATTTTTGCCTCCGGGTCATACGTCATCCCCGGCTTGTCCGCACGCTGGCCGTCCACGAAAACGCTGCCGCTCATGATCTCGGCCTTAGCCCGCTCTCGGCTGTCGCAAAGTCCCAATCGGGTAAGCAGCACATCCAGCCGTTCCTTTTTCATGCTTCCGCCGCCTTTTTTGCGATGCTCGCCGCGTCGATCCCGCAGCTCTCCCATTGCTGGTGAACACTTCCCTGCCGTACAAAACCGTTTCTTCCCAGGTTCAGCGGATAAACCGTATGGGTTTTCAGGTTAGCCGCAATATACTCCCCCACCGAACCGGTCTCCACGCAGTCCTCTGCAACGATCAGCGCGGCATCTGCGGGCAGGAACCGGTCAAGCACGTCTGCATCTACGGTATCGATCCTGCTGAGCTTGAGCACCTGCGCCTGTATGCCCTGACCGGCAAGGAGGTCTGCGGCTCGGAGCAATTCGTTGATCAGTATGCCGTACCCAAGCAAGGAGACATCTTTTCCCTGACGCAGAACTGCAATGGCTTCCATATGGCAGTCCCTGTACTCCCCTTCGCTGCCCCTCGGGTACCGGACGGCAGCGGGGCAGTCCGCCTCCAACGCTGCTGCAAGCATCCTCCGCAGCTCGGCGTAGGAGGAAGGACTCCAAATCGCCATTCCCGGCACCTGACGAAGAAAACCGACATCAAAAACGCCGTTATGCGTCTCCCCATCGCTGCCCACCAAACCCGCCCGATCCACGGCCAGCACCACTGGCAGCTTCTGCATCGCCACGTCTTGGATGAGCATATCATAGCTTCTCTGCAGGAAGGTGGAATACACGGCAAAAACGGGCTTCAGGCCTTGCTTAGCCATACCGCCGCACATGGACGCACAATGGCCTTCCGAGATGCCTTCGTCAAAAAAGCGGTCAGGATATCGATCATGAAACCGCAGCAGGCCGGTACCTTCCTCCATGGCCGCGGTGACCGCGCAGATGCGGTCATCCTTTTCCGCAAGCGCACAAAGGGCATCCCCAAACACGGAGGAAAATGTCTCACGGCTGCCGGGGACCACGCCCACAGCTGGGTCGAAGGGGGCAACGCCGTGGTACAGATTCGGTGTTTCCTCTGCGGGCTTGTACCCCTTTCCCTTTTTGGTGACCACATGCAGCAGGACCGGTTCCCGGTATTCTCTGGCCAGTTTGAGCATATAGGAAAGCTGCTTGACGTTGTGTCCGTCCACCGGCCCCATATAACGGAGGCCCATATCCTCAAACATACTGCAATGAAAAATGGCGGATTTCAGCCGATTTTTCAATCCCTGGGTGAAGCGGAAGAATCCTTTCCCGCCGGGAAGACGCAGCATCACCTTGCGATACAGCTTTTTGGTCCGATAGTATGCAGGCTTCAGACGTTCCCGGTTCAGGTATCTGGCAACACCGCCCACCGTATCGCTGATGGCGATACCGTTATCATTGAGGATGATCACGATGGGTTCCTTGCTCTGACCCAGGCTGTTCAGCCCCTCATAGGCCAGGCCGCCGGTGAGGGAACCATCCCCGAGCACGGCTACCACGTCATGATCCGCACCGGTCAGCGTCCTGGCACGGGCCATGCCCAGAGCGGTGGAAACAGAGCTGGAGGCATGTCCGGCGACAAAGGCATCCGCGTCAGATTCCTCCGGTTTTGGAAAACCGGATAACCCGCCCAGCTGCCGCAGTGTAGCGAATTCCTCCTGTCTTCCGCTGAGCAGTTTATGGACGTAGCATTGGTGTCCCACATCATATAGAATGCGGTCCCGCATGGGATCGTACACGTTGAACAGTGCCACGGTCAGCTCCACGATACCCAGATTGGAAGCAAGATGACCGCCATTCCTGGATACAACGGTGATCAATTGCTGCCTGAGCTCGGCGCAGAGCTGATCCAATTCCGCACAGTTCAGCGCCTTGACATCCGCAGCGCCGTGGATCCTCTCCAAAATGCCCACTGATCTGCCTCTTTCTGTGTATATGCATTCTCTTGCGCATAGATTTTTGTTATTATATCAGCATTTTGGCTCAATGACAATGATTATTCCACTTTTCTTCGGTATTCATATTCCACTTTTCTTCGGTATTCAGAACGGATGAATATGCGGAAACAGGCATATGGCTTTTGCCATATGCCTGTCTCCTTGGGAAGTGGAAAGGGAAAAGTATGAAAAAAGTGAGGAATAGCAAAGATGTTCAGCCTGCAGGTCTGGTGGCTTCCATGAGCTTGAAGGTCAGGATCGCCACATCCCCTTCCCGATAAAGCTCAAGGCTGAGGTCGTCGCCAGCCTCCATGCCGTTTATCACGGCATAGAGCTGGTCAACGGACTGGATCTTTATCCCGTTGGCCGAAAGGATCAAGTCGCCCTTGCGGACGCCCGCTTCATATGCGGTGCTGCTTTCCTTGACCGCGGCCACGTAGACACATGAGGGATATTTATAATACACGGCATATGCCGCCGGTATCTCCGCAACCGTAAGCCCGGAAGAGGGCCTGCCGGGTACGTATCCGTATTCCAGAAGCTGATCGATGATCCCCTTTGCCGCATGGATCGGAACGGCAAAGCTCGCGTTGCCGGAGTTCTGGTACAGATGGGCGATATCCGTATTGACGATCCCGATCACCTGTCCGCAGCGATTGATCACCGGCGCGCCGCTGCATTGATCCGCCAGGGAGAGGTACAACTCAAACAGGTCGATGCCGAAGCCGCGGTAGGAATAATCAGACACCGAAGCGGTCAGGGTCCCGGAGTATATTCCTGTGGCACCGGCCAGGGACGTTCCCAACACGGCGATCTCATCCCCGGGATTCATGCTCTCGGAAAGGCCGAACTCCGCAGGCTTCAGCCCGGTCGCCTGTATGCGGATCACTGCCAGGTCGCTGGCGATATCCAAGCCGATCAGGACTGCGGGATAGCTCTGTCCCTCAAGCTCCACCAGAATACTGTCCGCATAAAGCACCACGTGACTGCTGGTGATGAGAAAGCCATCACTGGACATCACAATGGCGGAACCCTTGGAGACATTCGCGTCTGCATCCGTTGCGGTGACTGCCGCTACGCAGCTGTACCGATCCTGGTAGACCGCTGACCAACTGAGCCCTTCCGGGATCTGCGGCGCTTCCAGTTCAAGCCTTGCGCCATTCCATTGATAGTCACCGATCCCAGCGGCAGCATTTGTGGTTCTGTTTTCAGCAGCATGCCCCGAATTCCAGATATCGTTCGGCGCGATCACGGCAGCATCCCGCCGTGCGATCTGAAACCCCAGACTGCCGTCCTCTCTGGACAGGATCACCTGATAGCGCAGGAAAAACAGGGAAATGGCCAGGGCCAGGCACAGGAAAACAAGAACGATGCATATGATCGCGGCAGCCCACTTGCGCCCGTTACGCTCCTTGCGTCTTTTTTGCGCCGCAGGAGGAGTCAGGTCTGAGTGAAACTGAAAGGTTGTTGAGGCGTCGGCTTCCGCAGGAGCGGTATAGGCTCGTTCCTGTTCCCCAAGCTGTATATCTTGATTCTCCAGCATGGTCTCAACCTCCAAAACTGCTTGGATTATACCGGATACCCGGTCCATTTGTGTGAACGGCCTGTGAACGGCCTGTAAATGAACCGTAAATCCTACTCGGACAGGGTGAGGGAAAAGCGGAATTCCGTCTCCCCGTTCCCGGAGCGGACCCAGATATCCTCACCAAGTCCGTCCAAAATGGTCTTTACGATGTATAGGCCCAGCCCAACGCCGTCACGGTCCAGGCTTCTGGAACGGTCGGACTTGTGAAAACGCTGAAAGATGCTGCTGAGCTCATCCTCCGGGATGGTCTCTCCCCGGTCGATGATGGAAACATAAGCCCGGGGGCCCTGCTTGAAGAGGCGCACATCCAGCACACTGCCGGCTTCGGCAAATTTGACCGCATTATCCAGGATATTGTAGATCACCTGGGAAACCGCATCCTCGTTTCCCCGTACCCGTACGGCATCCTCCGGGATCTCAGGCCGAAGCTGCAGATGCTTATCGCTGATCTTGGCATCCAGTCCGATAATGGCCATCCGCACGGTCTCCGTTGCGTCGAAGGAACCGGTGCGGAGCACGCTGCCGTCCTGCATGCGGCTGATGTGCAGCATTTGCCGCACAAGTCTGCTGAGGCGCTTGGTTTCATTGGCGATAATCGTCAGATACTGCTCTGCCTGGTCCATGGGGATGGTCCCATCCAGCAAGCCGTCCGCATACCCGGATATGGTGGTCATTGGCGTCTTCAGTTCGTGGGATACGTTTGCCACAAAGTCCATGCGGCTCTTTTCCGCCTTTTCCAGACTGTCCGCCATCTGGTTGAAGGCCTCTGCCAGCTCCCCCACTTCATCCGTTCTGCCCATGCTGTTGACCCGCACGGACATATCCCCCTTTGCAAACTGCCGCGCAGCATTCGCCATCTCCTTCAGGGGAGCCGTTTCATGACGGGTAAACAGGATCGCTGCGGGTACGCATATCACCAGCACCGACCCGGCTGCAAAGAGCATCAGGAGGAAGAATCCGCCCCAGATCCGGCTCACATCCCCCCTGCCGGTGGACGCGAAGGCAGTCCCAAGACGAGTGCCGTCCGTTGAAACGATCTCTGCGGCGGAAACGTACTGATTGTTCTCATAGAACCCGCCTAAAGTACTGTAACTGCGGCTGAGGGCAGCGCCATTTACCGTTTCCATCACCTTTGCGGAAAGCTGCTTTCCGATGTGCTCACATTGGAGCATAAAGCTGTCCGAACAGGCCCAGACTGCGCCCCTTGCATCACATACAAAAATATGATTGCCCGTGGCACGGGAAAGGGAGGTGATCTGGATGCTCAGCTGCCAGTCCTCCATGCTGTTGAGTTCGCTCACCGCCGCCGCCATCTCGGCAACGGTGCGGGCGGTCTCATCCAGACGGCTGCGCCGCTCACGCACGACGTAGCGATAACTGATCAGGGAAAAGGAAAACCCGATCACCAACAGATTCAGCAGGATCAGTACAGCACTGACTGTAAGCTGCCGGGAAAACAAACTGCGTTTCATTTCTGCTTCGCAAAGGTCTCGAATTTATAGCCAACGCCCCAGACCGTAGACAGGGCCCATTCCGGGCTGACTCCCTCCAGCTTCTCCCGCAGGCGTTTGATATGCACATCCACCGTACGGGAGTCCCCCAGATAGTCGAATCCCCACACTTCGTCCAGAAGCTGGTTTCTGGTATAGACACGGTTGGGTGCAGAAGCAAGGTGATACAGCAGCTCCAGTTCCTTGGGCGGGGTATCCACCTTCTTCCCGTCCACCTGCAGTTCATAGGAGTCCAGATTGACCACCAGCTTGTCAAAGGAGAGCTTCTTCTCCCCGCCGGTCTCCTCGCTTCCATACCGCCGGAGAACGGCATGGATCCGGGCGATCAGTTCCTTGATCTCAAAGGGCTTCGTCACATAATCGTCCGCACCCAGCTCCAGGCCCTGGACCTTGTCATCCGTTTCCTCTTTTGCGGTGAGCATGATGATGGGGATCTTGGATTCGCTGCGTATGGTCCTGCAGACGGCCCATCCGTTCATCACAGGCAGCATGATGTCCAAGAGCACCAGATCAGGCTTATACTCCCGAAAAGCGGCGACACCGGCTCCGCCGTCAGCGGCGGTCTTAACCAGAAAGCCTTCCTTCTCCAGATACATTTTCAGCAGCTGAGCGATATTGCCATCATCCTCCACGATGAGTACCTTCTGCGGCATAGTATCCCTTCCCTTACTCCGTTTTTCTCAGTATAGCACATTCTTTCTTCCAGTTTTGGATAATTTGTAAACTGTACAAAGGAAAACCCGGATCGGGCAGTTTGCCCGGTCCGGGTTGCATATGCTTGGGAAAGACTTACTTCAGCTCCACAGCGGCGCCGACTTCCTCGAGCTTCTTCTTGATCTGCTCGGCCTCGTCCTTGGAAACGGCTTCCTTGATCTTGGCGGGGATGCCTTCCACCAGAGCCTTGGCCTCGGCCAGGCCCAGGCCGGAGATGATCTCACGGACGGCCTTGATGACCTTGATCTTCTCAGCGCCGAAGCTGGTCATGACGACGTCGAACTCGGTCTTCTCCTCGGCAGCCTCAGCGGGGGCGGCAGTCACGGGGCCGGCGGCGACGGCGACGGGAGCGGCGGCGGAAACGCCGAACTTCTCCTCCAGGGCATGGACGAGCTCGCTGAGCTCAAGAACAGTAAGATTGGAAACCTGCTCGATCAGAGCATCGATCTTTTCGCTAGCCATTAGTATTTCCTCCTAATTTTGAATGTAGTGCGCAGGCTCAGGCCGCGCCTTCGGATTTCTTGTCGGCGATCGCCTTGAGGGCGACGGCCAGACCGCGGATGTTTCCATTCAGGACCGTGACAAAACCGGTGAGCGGTGCGACCATGGTACCCAGGACCTGGGCGACGAGCGCTTCCTTGGAAGGCAGCTCGCTGAGGGCCTGCACTTCTGCGGGGGAAATGACCTTTCCGTCCACAAAACCGCCCTTGACCTTCAGGGTGCTGTCCTTCTTGTTGGCGTACTCGCAGATGACCTTGGCCGCGGCCACGGGATCAGCGTGACAAATCGCCAGAGCAGTAGGACCATTCAGAACATCATCCAGCGCATTGAAGCCCACCTCATTGATGGCCAGCTTCGTGAGGGTGTTCTTGATGACCGCATACTCGACACCGGCGTTGCGCATGGCGCGGCGCATTTCCGTATCCGTAGCGACGCTGGTGCCGGTGTAATCCACCAGCACGCCGCCCTGGGCGTTTTTCAGCTTTTCCACAAGCTCTGCGACCACTGCCTGCTTTTCACTCAGTACCCGTGCGTTTGGCATAGTTTCACCTCCGAACGAATATTTCGCGTTCAAAAGAAAAACCCCATGTCCAAAAAGACATGAGGATATAAAGCATCTGCAATCAAGTTGAGAGGCTTTCCTCGGCGGGGCTTACACCAATACGGATGCCTGCTGTCTTTGGAACGCTCGAATAATATAACAGCATGCGGCAGATTTGTCAAGGATTATTTTCTGTTTTTATTCCAGATTTCCCGTTTCGTACATCACTGCGGAAAGGGCGCACAGCGGCGCGGTCTCACAGCGCAGGATCCGTTTTCCCAAGGTGACCGGGAGCAGACCCCTGCGGACCGCCATATCCGCCTCCTCCCTGCTGAATCCCCCCTCCGGACCGGTGATCAGGGCGATGGAACCCGCACCTGGGGCGGAACGCAGAGCGGATCGGAGAGACATTTCCCGTGCCTCTTCCCAAAGGAACAGCTTCAGATCGAACTGCGCGGTCTCTGCGGTCATTGCGTCAAAGGAACCCAGCCACTTTACATCGGGGATACGTCCCCTCCCGGACTGCATAGCCGCCTCCCGGGAAACACGACTCAGTCTTTCCAAACGCTTTTGGATCGCCTTATCCTCCGGTCTGGAGATGCAGCGGGAGGAAAGGAAGAAGCATATCCCATCCGCTCCCAGTTCCACGGCCTTCTGGGTGATGAGCTCAGGCTTATCCCCCTTCGGCATAGCCGCATAGAGGATGACTCTGGTATTCGGTTCTGCTTCACAGGGTCCTTCTGAGACGATCTCCACCACGTCCGTGCCGCCCTCTGTCCCCCGATACACACAGCGGTATTCCACCGCGCCACCTGAGGAAACGGTGATTTCCTCCCCGGGGCGCAGGCGCAGCGCCCGTATATGGGCGGTATTCTCCTCCCCCAGGGAGATCAGCCCGCCCCGGATCGCGTCCGGCGCAACGAAAAATTTTGGCATGTGGCTTGCTCCTTTATCAATGCATAGGATAGAGAGAACGTCCGGAAAACGGACGTTCAGGAAAGGACGGTTGAACGTGGATAAGCGTTTTCAGGAAGTATGGAGCCGGGTCACCTCAGCCGGCACAGACAACGACGAGCAAAAGCTGCGTGCATTCATCCATGACGAGCGGAAGGATGCGGCGGAATATGCCCAGCTTGCCAGGTCCACAGGTTCGCCCAGGGCTAAACGGCTGTTTACCAGGCTTTCGGCAGAGGAACGGGAACACGTGAAGAAGCTGATCGCCGCGGTTTATCTGCGTACCGGCGGATCATGCAGTGCCTGCGGGGAACCTGTGGAGACGAGCCGCCAAAAGACGCTTCAGACCATACGAAACAGATATGAAGCGGAAACCAAAGGTGCGGAGGCATATGCCGCCGCAGCGGCAGCTGCGGATGATCCGCAGCTGCGCAGTCTGTATACGGAGCTTGCAGGGGACGAGCGCAGGCACGGAAAAGAACTGGAGGCCCTGCTGAAAAGCATGATGTAAATCAGTCCTGCGCAGCTTCTCTGCGCAGCACAAACCGCTTCGGCAGCAGGTCATTGAGATGATAACTCACGTATCGGCCGTCCTCACGGACGGCCAGGACCTCCATCTCCGGTGAGAACTCCGCCAATACCTGGCGGCAGCTTCCACAGGGCATGCAATATTCCGGTGAATTTGCCGCGATGGCGATGCGCCGAAAACCTCGGCGGCCTTCGCTTACCGCCTTGGCAACAGCCACTCTCTCAGCGCAGAGACATTCTCCATAGGATGCGTTTTCCACATTGCACCCCAGGAAGACGCTGCCGTCTTCACATTCCAGCGCAGCGCCGACGGTGAAGCCGGAGTAAGGAGCATAAGCCTGCTTCATCCCGGAAAAAGCAATATTGATCAGTTCACGATCGGTCATAAGAACGTTCCTTTCATATGTTGCCCGGGATCCAATCCATGGGGTTTCTGTACGGGTCCGTCCAGGTTGGATCCAATCCCTGAGCCACTCCCCTGCCGATTACCAGCACATTTCGGCTGAAGCAGATCGGCAGTATGGGACACTCCTGTGCCAGGAGCAGGCAGAGGATCCTGGCGTATTCCTCCCGATCCTCTTCTTCGGCGGAGCGGAATGCGACCACCGCCTGCTGCAGTTCATTGCTGCAGCCACCGCAGTATAAGCTTCCGCTGCTGCACAGAAGCGGCGTTAAATCAAAGTCAGAAGTCAGTCTCACCGAGGCGAGACAGAGATCGTAGTCACCGCTGCGCAGGATCCTCTTGTACTCACCCATTTCCGCGGGAACGAGAACGATGGAAATACCCACACCCTGAAGGTCCGTTCTGATCCGGCTTGCGGCAAGGGTGCTGGAGCTGCTGTCCGAACAGTAGAGCAGCCGCAGGACAAGGTCCGTTGGTTCGCCGTCCACAAAGTATTCCAAGACGCCGTCTCCGTCATAATCCTCCGTGAGGATATCGATTTTGAAGGTCTCCAGGTCCTTTGGCAGCCATTCCTCCGTCCAGGAATTGCTCACCAAGCCCGTGCTCATACTGATCGGGGCCAGGGCCGCATTGCCGCCAAGAAGCGCGCTGATGCTGTTCCGGTTCAGCGCTGCGGAGACCAACCTGCGCCGACGCACATCCGCCAAAGGCCGGCTATCCTGACTGACGATCAGGTAATGGAATATGCTGGTGTCCAGGTACCGGCGTTCAGAATCACCCGGAACCAGGAAGGCCACATCCGTTCCGGTGCTGCTCACCAGCATATCCACAGTCCCGTCGGAAAAGGCGGAATTGAGCTGTTCCTGGGGCAAACTCACCAGCTCGATGGTTTGGAGCGGGAGATTTTTGGAATCCGGGTAGGTGAGGCTGGCATTCAGTACAGCGCCGGAATTCGTCGCTGTGAACACATAAGGGCCGGACCCGACGGGCAGGTCGGAATAGGCGGTGCCCTCCTTGACCACGGGGATATCCAAGCGCACGGGAAAGCTGGGATTAGCCTCCCGGAGTCGGATCACGATGCTGCTTCCCTCAATGAAAGCCTCTTCGATATCCCGTAGCCGTGCCTGGTAATGAGAGCCGTTTTCTCTGGCACGATTCAGAGAATACAACACGTCCCAATTGCTGATATCGCTGCCGTCAGAAAACCTAGCGCCAGAGCGCAGGGTAAACTTGAACAGGATCCCGGCCTCCTGCGTCCACGAGGAAAGCACACCAGGCTCGGTGCGGAACCCCGGAGTCACATGAATCATGGGTTCATACAGCAGCCCGGCCAAAAGCAGATTCGTTTCACTGCTGGTGATGAAGGGATTCATGGAAAAGCCGGAGGCATAATTCAACGTAAGAACGCCGTCCCCCTTCCGCTGTGCCGGCGCTTCCGTGACGTTTGGGGTGACAAATACCGGCGCCGAGAACATGGGTTCAGGCGCTTCCTCCGCCCAGCGGACATCATTGCCGCAGCCGCACAGGAAGGCGGTCTGCAAAGCGATAACCGCCAGGAGTGCGATCAGCCTTCGGACCAAAGACTTCATTCCTCGTTCCTTCCCAATACGATGACACCGGCTTGTGTACCGCGGTTTCCCGCAGTATAGCGATGCGACCAGTACCGATCATGGCTGCAATAGGTGCAGACGGGGCTTACCTCGATCTGCTCCACACCGGCCAACTCAAGCTGACGGCGGTTCAGGCCCTTCAGGTCAATGTTCCTGCCTCGGAAAAACGGCTGGGCTTCTCTGCCCATTGCATCGGTCATGGCCTGACGCACCTCGTCCCCGACTTCGTAACAGCATACGCCGATACTGGGGCCGATAAATGCGCGGATGCTCCGGGGATCGCAGTCCATTTCCCGGACCGCCTTCTGCACGATCCGTTTTGCCGTGCCCCGCCATCCCGCGTGAACGGCAGCCACGACGCCCGGGCCCTGAAGTAGGACCGGAACACAGTCCGCCGTAAAGATGACCAAAGCAAGCTCAGGCTCACGGGTGATCAGACCGTCAGCCACATAATCCACGGGGTCCAGGATATCCTTTTTTGCATAGCTGCCGTCCACGTGCAGGACGTTGTCCGTATGCTGCTGATTGCCCAAGACGAATCTGCCGCAGCCGATCATTTCGGCCAGACGGCGGTAGTTCTCCCGGATGTTCTCCGGCGCGTCATCGCAGTGCAGCCGAAGGTTCAGGCTTTCGTATATCCCCGTGGATACCCCGCCGCTGCGGTGGGTAAACAGATGCCTGGTCTCGCTCATTCCCGATCCCTTCCGTGACAATACTTGTACTTCTTTCCGCTGCCGCAGGGGCAGGGATCGTTACGGCCGATCTTCTTTGCCTTGCGGACGGGCTGCTTTTTCTGTTCTTCGCCCCCCACATTGGCCACCTCTTTGGAGACGCGCTTGCGCTGCACGCTCTCCTCGGGCCGTTTTACCTCCACGGTGAGGATGCGCCGTGTGACCTCCTCCTTGATGCCGTTGATCATGGCTTCGAACATGTCGAAGCCCTCCTGCTTATAGGCATCGATGGGCTTTGTGTTTCCGTAACCCCGGAGCCCGATGCCCCGGCGCAGCTCGTCCATGGCGTCGATGTGGTCCATCCAGTATTCATCCACCACCCGGAGCAGGATCACCCGTTCCAGCTCACGCATCAGGGGTGTGTCCGTACCCGGCAGAAGACCGAATCGCTGTTCCTTCTTGTCCAGGAATTCCACAGCAAGCTCATACAGGCGGGAGCTGAGATGATCCAAGGTATAGCTGTTGAGCTCCACCACGGTGGGATGGAATTCCTCGGAACCTACAAACAGCTTCCGGTACGGCGCGACGGTCCGCTCCAGCTCCTCCAGGTCGCTCACATAGTCCTTGCCGCCCAGCGCATCCTGCACCGTTGTGCGAATGGAATCGGCCACCATGTTCCGTACGCTGCGGCTCACGTCTTCCCCATCCAGCACCTGTTTGCGCTGCTTGTAAATCAGCTCACGCTGCTGATTCATCACGTCGTCGTATTCCAGGACGGTTTTCCGGGACTGGAAGTTCCGGCTCTCCACCCGCTTCTGTGCGTTTTCCAGCGCGTTGGAGATCATTTTCTGCTCAATGGGGGTATCGTCATCCACCCCCAAGGTCTCCATCATGGCCTGGACCCGTTCGCCGCCGAAGAGACGCATCAGATCATCCGTAAGCGCGATATAAAAGCGGCTTTCTCCGGGGTCGCCCTGACGGCCGGAACGGCCGCGGAGCTGATTGTCGATCCGGCGGGATTCATGCCGCTCGGTACCGATGATGAACAGGCCGCCGGCAGCGCGGACCTTCTCCGCCTCCGCATCGGTCTCCTGCTTATGCTTCTTCAAGGCATCCTGGAACTGCTTCCGGGCGTCCAGGATCTCCTGCTGGGTGGTCTCGGTATACCCCGTGGCCTCCTGGATCAGCTCCTCTGTGAAACCTGCCTTTTTCAGATCGTTCTTGGCCAGGTATTCCGCGTTGCCGCCCAGCATGATGTCCGTACCGCGGCCGGCCATGTTGGTGGCGATGGTCACAGCTCCGTACTTGCCGGCCTGGGCCACGATCTCCGCTTCACGCTCATGCTGTTTTGCGTTCAGCACATTGTGAGGGATCTTCATTCTGGTGAGCAGCTTGCTGAGCTGTTCGCTTTTTTCAATGGAGATCGTACCCACCAGGGCGGGCTGGCCCTTTTCGTGACAGAGACGGATCTGCTCCAGAATGGCCCGGTCCTTTCCCTCTTCATTCTTGTAAATGGCGTCCGGATAGTCATGGCGGATCACCGGCTTGTTGGTGGGGATCTCCACCACGTCCAGATTATAGATGGCGCCGAATTCCTCCTCTTCGGTCAGGGCCGTACCGGTCATGCCGCTGAGCTTATTGTACATCCGGAAGTAATTCTGGAAGGTGATGGTCGCCAGGGTCTTGTATTCCGACTGGACCTTCACCCCTTCCTTGGCTTCGATGGCCTGATGGAGTCCTTCATTGTACCTCCGTCCAAACATGAGACGACCGGTGAACTCATCCACGATGATAACTTCCCCGTCCTTCACCACATAATCCACGTCCCGCTTCATGATGCCATGTGCCCGGAGGGCCTGGTTGATATGGTGACTCAGGGTGCTGTTTTCCAAATCACTGAGGTTCTCGATCCCGAAGTGCCGTTCCGCTTTTTCAATGCCCCGGGCGGTCAGGGTCGCGCTGCGGCTTTTTTCGTCCACAATATAATCGGCGTCGACCGTCTCATCCTCTTCCTGTTTGTCGTCCGTCTCAGCCACGACCTGCTTTTTCAGCCTGCGGACAAAGACATCCGCCTGCTGATAGAGATCGGTGGAATCGTCTCCCTGACCGGAAATGATGAGGGGGGTCCTGGCTTCATCAATGAGGATGGAGTCCACCTCGTCCACGATGGCAAACACATGTCCCCGCTGAACCAGCTCGTTTTGATATACCGCCATATTGTCCCGCAGGTAATCGAACCCCATTTCATTGTTGGTTCCGTAAGTGATGTCCGCGGCGTAAGCCCTGCGGCGTTCAGTATTATCGAGACCGTGAACGATCAGGCCGACCTCCAGGCCCAGGAAGCGATACACCTTGCCCATCCATTCGCTGTCCCGCTTGGCCAGGTAATCGTTGACCGTCACGATATGCACGCCCTTGCCGGTAAGCGCGTTCAAATATGCGGGAAGGGTCGCCACCAGGGTCTTGCCTTCGCCTGTCTTCATCTCGGCGATCCGACCCTGATGCAGGACCACGCCGCCCACCAGCTGCACCCGGAAATGCCGCATGCCCAGCACCCGCCAGGAGGCTTCCCGCACGGCGGCAAAGGCATCCGGCAGGATATCATCCAGCGTCTCCCCCGCTTCCAACCGGCTTTTCAGCCATGGGGTCTTCGCCTGCAATTCCTCATCGCCCAGGGCTTTGTATTGCTCCTCCAAAGCCTCTACCTGATCCACAATGGGCATGATCCGCTTCAATTCGCGCTGGGAATGGGTGCCGAACAGTTTTTCCCGTAAACTCATGGTATCGTTCTCCAGTTCGTTCAGAATGAAAGCCCCTCAGGGCACACATCTCTTTTTATCAGAATATTATAGCATGGTCCCGGAAAAAAGAAAAGAAAAACACATTTCCCCTCTGCAAATGTTGACTATTCCATGTGCTGATGGTAAACTTACCGTTATCGCGGATATACCGTTTTTTCTGCATTGAACTATCTGAACTGTGGAGGAAAGACCCATGAGCAAAGGAACGTTTTACATCACCACCCCCATCTATTACCCGTCCAGCAATCTGCACATCGGGCACACCTACTGCACCGTTGCAACGGATGCCATGGCCCGGTATAAGCGAATGCGGGGTTATGATGTGATGTTCCTCACCGGTACCGATGAGCATGGCCTGAAGATTGAGGAAAAGGCCAAGGTGGAGGGCGTCACCCCCCAGGAGTTCGTCGATAGGGTGGTAGCCGGGATCAAGGACCTGTGGAAGGTCATGAACATCTCCTATGACCGCTTCATCCGCACTACGGATGATTACCATGTCGCTGCCATTCAGAAGGTCTTCAAGGCCATGTATGAAAAGGGCGATATCTATAAAGGCTCCTATAAGGGCCTGTACTGCACTCCCTGTGAGAGCTTTTGGACGGAGAGCCAGTTGGTGGACGGCAAGTGCCCGGACTGCGGCCGGGAGGTGAAGTACGCGGAGGAGGAGGCATATTTCTTCCGGGCCTCCAAGTATGCGGACCGGGTCCGCAAGCTCCTGAAGACCACCGATTTCCTGGAGCCTGTGAGCCGGGTCAACGAAATGGTGAACAACTTCCTAGACTGCGAAGGCGGTCTCCAGGATTTGTGCGTCAGCCGTACCACCTTCACCTGGGGCATTCCCGTGGACTTTGACCCCGGCCATGTGGTCTACGTCTGGCTGGACGCGCTGTTCAACTATATGACCGCCCTGGGATTCTGCAACGACAAATACCACGATCTGGAGAAATTCTGGCCCGCCGATGTGCATTTCGTGGGCAAGGAGATCGTCCGCTTCCATTCCATCTATTGGCCCGCCTTCCTCATGAGTCTGGACCTACCCCTTCCCAAGAAGGTGTACGGCCACGGCTGGCTGCTGCTGGATGGCGGCAAAATGAGCAAGAGCAAGGGCAACGTGGTGGATCCGGTCCTGCTCTCCCAGCGTTACGGCGTGGATGCCCTGCGGTATTTCCTGCTCCGGGAGTTCCCCTTCGGCAGCGACGGCGAGTTCTCCAATGAGGCCCTCATTACCCGCATCAACGCCGACCTGGCAAACGACCTGGGCAACCTGGTGTCCCGCACCGCCGCCATGATGGAGAAGTATTTCGGCGGCATCATTCCCGCCGACCGGGAGGATGGGCCGGAGGACGGAGAGCTGCGGGGTATGGTCGCCGCTCTGCCCGGCCGTTTTGAGGCGCAGATGGAAAAATACGCCTTCCAGCAGGCGCTGCAGGAGGTGTTCAGGGTCATCGCCCGGGCGAACAAGTATATCGACGAGACCGCCCCCTGGGCGCTGGCGAAGGACGAAACGAAGAAGGCCCGCCTCGGCGGTGTGCTGTATACCCTTTTGGAGTCCGTCCGTATCTGCTCTTCCCTGCTGATCCCCTTCATGCCGGACAGCTGCGAGCGCATTCGTGTCATGCTGGGTGCCGCTCCCGAGGAATACACCTGGGATGCCGCTTGCTGCTGGGGCGTTCTGAAGACCGGCGCGAAGGTGAGCAAGGGGGAGAACCTTTTCCCCCGGATCGATATGCAGAAGGAGCTGGCGGAGCTGGAAGCCGCCAAGAACGCGGCGAGCAAGCAAACCGCTTCCCCCATCCAGGAGGAGCCCCTGAATCTCATCGGCATTGAGGACTTCCAGAAGGTGGACCTTCGGGTTGCCAAGGTACTGGCCTGCGAACCGGTGAAGAAATCCGATAAGCTGCTCTGCCTCCAGCTGGACGCGGGGGGCGAGCAG
>JAEEGL012994884.1_pt1 | contig 19709 bp, 7 predicted proteins | sample 9134231 | NCBI WGS metagenome assembly JAEEGL01 (sample SAMN16246548, study PRJNA631951) | gut metagenome | biome: gut microbiome; feature: rumen; material: fiber-attached | host: Bos | place: Iran: Karaj | collected 2018-10 | reverse complement strand
TAAATTTCTTGAATTTTTTGGTTTTACTAATATTTGAATGATATGGTCATAAGATATTTCTCTTTGCTTTTCTGCTATGCTTTTTCTTCCTAGTTTTTTATCTTGTTTTGCTAATAATTTTAATCCTTTTGATTTTTTTGACAATAAAAATGAGGAATCTCTAGATGTTACTTTTGGATTTAATTTAATTTCTTCTTCCATTTTTTTATATTAATATAAATCTAATTTTTATATTATTTATTGTTGAGAAAAAAGAAAAAATACATTTATATTTTTTTATAATGAATATATCATAAAGTTTTTCTTCATTTTAATTTATAATAATTAAACAATTTAAATTAAAAATCTTAAAATCATATATCCCCAAATATAAATATTATTTTTTAAATATTAAGAACTTTAAATATTTTCATTATTTTTTTCAATTTTAATTAAACTTATATATTTAATGAAATTGATTAAAATACTTTTTTTTATTTTTAATAGATTTCAAATAATAATAAAGTATCTTTTAAATTAATAGCTTTATTCCATTATTTGAGTTAGCCCAAATATTGATTAATAATTTTTTTAATTTGTCACAATTTTTTCTTTATATATATAATGTATTTTGAAATAAAACTTTCAATTATATTGTATTTAATTGGTTATTTAACTTTGATTAATTTTCATTAATTTTATCTTGATTTTCTTTATTTTCTAATTATTAATAAAACATGAATTTAACTTAATAATATTTTCCTAACTTAAAAACTGTTAAATTTGAAAACAAAAATATAATTTCCAATTTGTTTAAATAATTCTTTTTTCAAAACTTCAATTTCTTCTTTTTTCCATGATTAAAAAATATAAATAATTAAATTTTTTTTTATTTTTGAAATAAAATTTAATAATGTCAACAACAATACCAAATAAATCATTTAATTTAGCAGGAACTTTAGATTTAAGAACAAATTTTGCAAAATTAAAAGAAACAATAAAAAAAGCAATTTTTGGTGTTTTTTTTATATTAAATAAGAATTTTGATCCAAATATAATGTTAATAGTAATTTTTTCCTCAATTGAAATTATACAATTAATGTCTTTTTCATTTTATCCTCTTTTATATTCTTCATGGAATAATTTAGAAAGTATAAAAAATATATATCAAAGTTTAAATAAATTTGAAATAATAAATTATTTTAATTCAGAAAAATTATTTTATTTTTTAGTTATTTACTTAGTTCTTTTTGTATTAATTTTAATTATATTTGATATTATTTATGTTGCTTATAGTTATGGAAGAGGATTTTTTAGTATGATGATTTTAGTTCATATTTTAAAATATTTATTATATACTTTAACTACTGTTTTATTTCTTCCTTTTTTTAGACTTTTTTTATCTGTCTTTCAATGTACTTCAAATAAAAAACATTTAATTGTTTCTAAAATGGATTGTTTTACGGGATTACATTATTTACATATTTTTTTAAGTATAATTTCAATGTTAATATTAATTTTTTTAGTTAGTTTATGTATAATATTTTTTTATCATAGTTATGAATATATTACTAATAAAAGAAAACATTATGAAATTCTTAAAGATTCAAAAGGATTGATTTTTAAATTTTTTTTAAAAATTATTGTTTCTTTAATTTTTACTTTTGTTGATAAAGGTGAAAATAAACAAATATCATATACTTTTCAATGGGTAATAATAATATTCTTAAATATAATTTCTATAAATTATTCATTTTACATATATTTTAATGATATTTATTATATTGAACCTGATATTCAACTTTTTCATTGTACTTTAGCTTTTATATATACTTGGACAAATTTTTCTTTATTAACTTCCAAATTTTTAATAACATTATATAATTTCCAAGGAGGATTGTATATATTAATAACAGGAATATTATTAATTATAATAGTAATGATATTTAATCCAAGATATGATAATACTTTAGAAATCTTAACATTAACAAAATTTGAAAGAAATTATGAAACAATTTCATACAAATTAAAAATACTATTACATGTTATCTCTTATAGAACAGAGAAAAGAAATCAAACAATATTAAAAGAATATATAAAAAATCATCGTAAATTTTGTTTATTAAATAATTGCCCAATTGAAGAGATAAAACAATCAATATTAAATGATCAGAATTTTCATAAAAATCCAAATATAACAAAAATATTAATAAATTTTGTTAATAGATTATATTTATATTCAATGACAAAATTTCCAAATTCAATAAATTTAAAAATAGACTATTCTAATTTTTTATATTTCCATAAAAAGCAAAGATTTAAAGCATTAAGTGAAATAGAAGAAATAGAAAATAATCAGAATTTTAGGCAAAATTTATCATTAGAATCTGAATTTTTAATATTTAAAACAAAAAAAATAATATTAGATGAGCAATATATAAATAAAGATAGAACATTTGAATTTTCATTAAATGATACAGCAATAGCATATGAATCACATTATAAACAATGTCACTCAGCAATATTATTAGTATCAAAATTATTTTTAGATTTTTGGGCAATGTTATCAAATACAAAAATAACTCCTGATATAAATAAATTAAATTCTACAGGAGAAAAAATAAATGATTGTTTAAATAATATAAATGAACATTGGAATAGAATGCAACATTATAATCCAAATAATCCAAGAGCTTTAAAAATGTATTCTTCTTTTATTTCTCAAATTTTAAATAATAGGGAAATGTCAAAAGAAATAATGTTACTTGGGAAAGGAATAAATATACCAAATTATATATCTAAAGAAAATGAAAATGATGATTATGAAAATGAATATAAAGATGAATTAATTAAAGGAAATGGTATATTAATTATTTCTGGTGATTATAATAATTTTGGAACTATATTAAAATGCTCTGCTTCTGTTGGAAAAATTTTGGGGTTTTTAATAAGTGATATTATTGGGAAAAACATTGATGAGTTTTTTATTAAAGGTTATAATGGTTATATTTCTTATTATTTAAAAGAAAAATATAAAACTTATGGAAATAAAATTAAATATGAAGAAAACTATGATATAAATAATGAAAAAATATTTTATTGTGTAATGAGGAATCAACAAATTAATCCTGTTTATATTATTTATTTAGGTACTTCTATTGTTAATGAAAAATCTATTATTAAAGTTAAATTACAAGAAATTTCAAATGTTAATACTGATATATATAATAATCATGATTCTTTAAATAAATTTATAAATAAAGCTGTTTTTATAATTGATTCTAGATTAAAAATATTATCTTTAAATAATGAAGGAACTTTATTTTTATCTTTATTAAAACCAAAAAAAAAAGATGATATGAGTACAGATTTTATATTTTATTTTCCTAATTTATTAAAAGAATATTCTAAAAAAACTAAAGGAGGATATAAAATAACAGATACAGATTTATTAGATATTAAAGATGGAAAATTAATTCATGAATTTACTGTTAAAATACATAAATCTAAAAAATCAAAAAATTTTCCTTCAGCTTATAAATTTAATAATAAAATATCTAAATATAGTGAATATCCTATTCAAGTTAAATTAACAGTTTCCCAAGTTGATGATTTAAAAGAAATAATATTAAAGAAAAAAAAAGAAGAAATTGAATTAAATAAAACTATATCTTTTGAACATGAATATTTTATGAATTTAACAAAGGATAATATTTCAGATGAAAAAAATGAATTAGCAAAAGAAGAAGAAAATTCTGATTCTGAAGTTGATGAAGAATATGAATCAATTAAAACTCAACAATATATAATTAATATAGAATATTCAATATCACATTTAATTAAATTTAAAATTGATCAATTAAATAATCAATCTCATCAAAGAAAATTTGAAGAAAGAAATATAGATAGTCCTTTTTTATCAATTAATATTGATAAAGTTTTAGATGAAATTGAAGATAAAAGAAAAAAAGATGAAAAAGAAAAAGAAAATGATAATTCTTCAGTAAATGTAAGTATGACAAATATAAGTAAAAATTTAAATAATACAAAAGTTTCAAATGAAAATTTTGGTCCTTCAAATTCAAGAAATAAAAAAAGAAATATAATGTCTTATTTAAAATCAAAAGGCAAATTTGTTAAATTATATGATTTTGAAGGATTAGATTTTATGAAAGATATAATTAAAAATGAAACTTTAAATGAAAAAACATTACAAGAAATAAAAGAAATGAATTTAGAAAATATATATAAAGAAAAAAAGCCTAAATTAATTGGAGAAGAAGAAAAAACAAAAATAAATTTACCATCAATAAAAGAACTACACAATAATATAAGTCAAGATAATAAAAATACATTAAATGAAATAAATTTAAAATTTAATCAATCTAAAAATACTTCTTTATTAAAAAGTGATACAATAGAAAGTAATGAAAATAATAATAATTCAGGAATGGAAATTTTAGATAGTAAAGCTCTTTTAATAATTCAAAGTGATTTAACATTAAGAATATTTAAAGAGCATTTAGATTTATTACCAAATTATGGAAAAAATATACAATATAAAGTTTTTCAAAATAATAAATTCATTTCTCTTCCTAATCAAAATACTCAATTAAGTTTATTTTTACAAATTCAAGAAGCTACTATTCAAGGTGATACTATGAAATTAAAACAATTAAGAAATCCTTCTTCTGAGAAATTAAATAAGTTTTTTTCTACTAAAAAATATAATGATAATGATGAAAAGAAAAAACATATTAAAATTATTGATGAAAAAATTGATAATGATCCTCATACTAAAAAAAGACAAAGAGATAAAAAAAAAACTTTACAATCTTTAATTAGATTAAAAGTTTTTTCTTTTATTTCTTTTATTATTTTATTGAGTATAATAATTACTATATTTTTATTTAGTTCTTCAGCAAATTCAAAAACTAAAAATTCAGTAAATTTAGTTTCTTATTCTTATGATGCAATGAATCAAATTTCTTTTGGTTGTTATATATTAAGAAATTTATTATTAATTCAAGAAAAAAATTATACAGAATATCTTTATTCAAATTCTTATGAAGAATTTAGAACATTAAATTTAGATTATTTAACAAATATTCAAATAAATTTAGATTATATTATTAATAATATTACTGAAAGTTCACTTAAATTAAAAGATGAACATAATCAATTAATTAATCATCCTACAATTTATGAATTTTTTCTTGATTCAAATGGTTTTATTCAATCAAAAGAAAATAGAACTTTAATTCAATTATTAAGAGAAATGAGAATATATATTTTAACTTTTGCTAATTTTCCAGATATTTCTTTAAATAATAATACTTTAGTAAATGATCTTTTTTATAATTGTTTTAATGATTTTTTAAGAGCTTTAAAATCTTCTTCTTCTCTTTACACAGATTTAGTTTTTCATAATAATAAATATCATAAAATATTATTTTCTTTATTATTTTCATGTGCAATATTTATATCTATTTTAGAAAGTTTTATAATATCAAAAATATTTATTGAAGTAGATTATGATAAAACAAAAATATTATGTGCATTTTATGAAATTCCACATGAATATATAAACGATTTATCTAAAATGTGTATGAAATTTATTGAAAAAAATGAAAAAGAAATAAATATGGAATTTCAAAAAGAAGGAAGTAATGTTGATTTTAATGATGAAATTAATGATGATGATGAAGAAGAATTATTAGATAATAAAACTGAATTAGTTGATACTTATTGTAATTCAAGTCATAGTTCTACTGTTCAAAAGAGAATTATAGAAATTAAAAATTCAAATAAAAAACAGAATAAATATAAAATCATTAAAGTTGGAAGTATTTATATTATTTTCATGATAATTTTTATTATTGATTTTGTTTTTAAATATCAATTATATTCTAAAATGGATAAAATAATAGATTCATATAATTATACTGCAAGAGCTGAAAGTCAATATATTTCTTCATTAAATTTCCAAAGAGAAAAAATAATAAATGAATCAGCGATGATTTTAGAAAGTAAAGATTTATTAAAATTAAATGAGACTTTAGAAACAAATTTTAATTTAAATGGTAATATATTATTAAAGTTAATAAATACAAATCATTATTTTTCTAACAATTTTCTGGATTTTTTTAATGAAATAGCAAATGGAAATATTTGCAAATATTTAAATCTTGAAAAATGTGAAGAAAGACAATCTGGAATAGGAAATTATGGAATTGAAGTTATTAGTATAAAATTTTTTGATTATTTAAGATTAGGAATTATACAATATATTAAATCAACAACAAATAAAAATGCCATTGAAATTTTATCTGGGAGAATTATTAGAAAATCTTGTAAAATTTTACAATATTTTATTAAACCTATTTATAATATTTTAACTACTACAATGGAAGATGAAATTATTAAAATTATTAATTCTCAATTTAATTTAGCTACTATTCTTTTTAGTGTTTTTGTAGTTGTTGTTATTATTATTTATATTATTGTTTGGATTCCTATTTTAAAAGGTTTAGATGATGAAATTATAAGAACTAAAAAAATGTTAAATATTATTCCTATTCAAATTTTAGATAAAATTGATAGTTTGAAAACTGAGAAAGACTAATTAGCAATTTATTTTTTTAAAATATTTAATTGATAATGAATAAAATTAAATTATATTAATATGTAATATTTAATTAAAAGATTTTTATTATTATAAAATAAAAAAAATGAAAATTCAATTTTGTTTATTTTTAATTTTTATTTCTTTTATTTCTTGTGAAAAAAATAAAACTCCAATTGAAGTTGTTACATGTCTTTTTCAATCAGAAAAATTTATTGAAGATGTGAATAAAATAATTGCATTAGTAAAAGAAGGAGATTTACAAAAATTAATTTTATCTTTATTAGAAATGTATCCATCAATTTATGAAGAATTCCAAAAATGCTTTGAATATAGTTTCCAAAAAAAACCAATCAGCAAAGAAAAGTGTAAAGAAATATGTAGAGATCAGATATTTTTTATGAAACCTTTTTGCAAAGTTAAATGTAATCACATTAAATAATTATTCATATTATAAAAAATACACCTAAAAATTATATTTTTTTTTTTTTTTTCATCAATATTTCTAATTAAATTTAAATTTATTTTAAATGGAATCTAGCATAATAGAAGAAGAAGAAGAAGAAGAAATAAATAATGAATTTAATACAGAAGAAATAAATTTAATATTAAATGATAAGAAGGAATATAAAAAAGAAGAAAATGGAATAAAAAAAATATTTAAATTTATAAATACAAAAGAAGAAATTGATTCTGAAAAGCCATTAAAATATATATCAGAAATAGATTCAAATTCCGTTAAATATATAGGATACTTAACAGAAAATTTATTTAAAGAATATTTTGGTTATTATAAATATGAAAATAAAGATGAATACATAGGAGAATGGAAAGATGATTTAAAAGAAAATAAAGGAATGTATTTTTATTTTAATGAAGAAAATAATTTAGAAGAATTTTATTTAGGAGAATGGAAAAATAATTTAAGAAATGGAAAAGGAATTTATATATGGAAAAATTCAAATGAAAAAATTCCTTTTGATAAAAGTAATTTTGATGTTGTTATTGGGGATTTTGAAAATAATGATTTTAAATACGGATTAACTATAAGTAAAAAAGATAATACATTTAATATTTATAAAGGAAAATATGAAAATAATAAAAAAAATGATAATAAAGCTTTTTTTCTTGAAAATTATAATAAAGCTTTTTATGGGAATTTTATTAATGATGAAATTATTTCTGGAAGATTTATTACTTACAATGAAAAACATGAAATTATAAATTCTTTGTATTTTGAAAAAAATAATAATAATGATTATAATTTTGAAAAGGAAAAAGAAAAAGAAAATGATATAATTATAGAAAAAGAAGTTAAAAATATTTCAAAATATGATTTTCCTAAAAATTTAGCTCCTATGTATCAATTTATGAAAAATTTTTTTTCTCAATCTTCTGATATAAGTACATTTGAAAAAATGAAAAAAAAAGAATTTTTCACTGAACTTCCAAATTTTTTAAATATAACTAAAATTTAAAAATTAATTTTTTTTTTAATAACTAATATATATAAATTAATATAAGAATAAATTAACATAAAAAAAATTAAAAAAAAAATAATATTATTCCTTTTAATAAAAGTAATAAAAGTTATTTCAAAATTTAAAATTTAAAATGAGAAATAAATATAAAAAATTTGATATATATTGTTATTTTTCACCCTAAAAAAATATAAAAACTTTTCAAAACAAAAAAAAAAAAAAAAATTATAAAAAAATAAAAATAATTAAACTTAAATTAATCGTCTTTTTTTTTTTTTTGCATCATTAACTTCCTTTCCATATAACTAATAACAGGAGGAGGAAGATTTAAATTGTTCATATCCACATTAATTTTAGGTTCAACATTGGAATCAACTAAAATACCTAATAAATGTTTTTTGGGATTTTGATAAAACTTTCTACTAAATTCACAAGGAGGAACCAAATATAAAATAAATTTATTTTTACTTTTAATATTAATGACTCCAACTCTTTTTTTTTCATTAAAATAATTTATATATTCATTAAAACCTTGACATTGTGAATAATCTTGTGGGGAAAAAGCAACAATTCCTAAAGAAGGTCTTTTTAATATTTCTTCATATATAGTTTTATGATGAATATCTAAATTATATTCTGTATTAAAATCTTCACTTATATTTCCTCTTATTTGATATGCATCTACACTTATTCTATCTTTCTTATTTTTTGTTAAAAAACCACTCCATATATTTTTTAAGTTCTCACCTTCTAAACTATATTGTTTCTCAAAATTTATTTCATCTTCTGATTTCTTTGATGAATCTTCTTTTTCATTTTCCTTCTTTTTCTCTGGAACTTTTATTATATCTGTTAAAATATTTTTTATTTCTGTTTTTGTTAATTTTTTTTCTTCTGGTTTTTTATTACTATTATTATTATTATTATTATTATTGTTGTTATTGTTATTGTTATTATTATCTTTATTATTATTATCACCTTTATTATTGTTATTATCTATATTATTATTATTAAAATTATTAATATTAAAATTAGTATTATTTAAATTATTGTTATTAAAATTATTATTATTATTAAAGGTATTATTTGGGTTATTTATATTATTGTTATTGTTATTTATATTTATATTGTTTATATTATTTTGTTCATTTATATTTTGATTAAATTTATTTGTTAATTGATTTATCCCTAAATAAGGAGGAGGATACATTAAAGGAAGATTTAAAAGATTATTAAGTAATCCAAGCATAAAAGGAGGAGGTGTATATATATTATTAATTAAAGGATTATTTTTAGTATTATTATTATTATAAATTTTTTTTTGAAAATAAAAATTTACATCACAATTGACATCACCTAATTTTTTTCTAGATTCTAAATTATCATCATTCATAATTTCATTAATTGCTTTTTGAGCTTCTTCATATTTACTATATTCAATATAAATTGAAGGTCTATAACCAGGAACATTACGACTTGAAATTTCTTTTATTTTTCCAAATTTTCCAAATATTTCTTTAATTAAATTATCATTAGCAAGATTTGAATTTTTATTTAAAGAAATATAAATTAATTTACAAGTTTTTTCAGTTAAAACAAAATCTTTTTCATCACCAATGATTCCATCTCTTATATTATAATCACTATATAATATTCTTACTCTTTTTCCATTAAATAAATCTCTATTATTAATAGTTTTTTTAAAAGCATTTGAAGCAGAATTAACTAATTTATATCTTATATAAGCAAAATTTTTTTCTGTGTTTAATTCTATTTTTGATATTTCTCCATATATAAAAAAAATTTTATGTAAATTAATTTTTGTTGTTCCTTGAGGTAAATTTCCTATCCAAATTTCTCTAACTTTTACTTTTGTTGGATTATTATTATTATTATTATTATTTTTATTTTCTGTTGAATTTTCACTGTCACTTGAAAAAATGTTGTTGTCTTCTTTGTTTTTTCTTTTATTTTTATAATTTGTTTTATTTTTATTGTCTTGAGATGGAGAACGTTCTCTCTTTTTTTGAGAATGAGTTTTTTCCATTTTTTTATTTTTTTTTTTTTGACAATTATCAATTGTTTTTTTTATTTTTTTTATTATAATTTTTTAATTATTTAAGTTACCAATTATTTTTTTATTTTCTTTTTTTTGTTTTTTTTTATCCTTTTTTTCTTTTAAAATAATTTTCCCTTTTATATTATAAATAGGGTCTTTCAAATTAAAAATTTGCAAATAAATGATAGATAAAAAAAAGGAAAATGAAAATAATTTACAAAAACAAAAATTTATAGAAAAAAATTTAAATATTATAATAAAAAAACAAATTGGAAAAGGAGGATATGGTTCTGTCCATATGATACTGGAAAATAATTTTTTATTTGCTTTAAAAATTTTTGAAAATAATAATGAAAAAATTATAAGAAAAGAAATAGAATTAGCTTTAAATTGTAGAAGTGCAAATATAATAAGAGGAATAAAAATGAAAGTTTTAAATTATTATAAACAAAAATTATATCTTTTATTTTTAGAATATGCAAAATTAAGAGATTTAAATTTCTTCATATATTATTTCTTTAATTTAAATATTCTTAAAATAAGAAATAACACAAAAAATTTTAAATGGATATATAATTTTCCGGAAAGTGGAATTCAATATTTTACTTATCAAATAATAAATATTTTTAAATTTCTATATTATAATTCAATAGTCCACTTTGATATTAAACCAGCCAATTTTTTATTATCTGATAATTTGATTATTAAATTAACTGATTTTAGTTTATCTGAATTGTTTAATTCAAAAATAAATAAATTAATAGAATTAAATCATGGAACAATTAATTATATGGGACCTGAATTTTATAAAAATCAAGCAATTTTTTCAAATGACATTCAAAAAATAGATTATTTTTCTTTTGGTTGTATTTTATATTATATGATTAAAAGAGATTTATTAATTAAAAACGAGAATATTAAATTAGATGATATTTTAACAATTATTTCTAATGGAATTAAAGAAATAAATTCAATGAATATAAATCAATATTTAAAAGATTTAGTTATTTGTTTATTAAATATTGATTATAAAAAAAGGCCTAATATATTTGAACTTTTAAATAATAAATGGATTAATAATCAGGAGACAATAAATAAAATTAGAAATATAAATAATGGCAGAGATATAAAAATGATAATAGAATTTCAAAAAGAAGAATCTTTGTCAGTTATAAAGAGAAAAAGAAAAAAATATTTTTTATAAATAAATCTATTTTATGTCGATTCTAGATAAAAATATACTATAAATAGCTATTTATAAAAATAATTTTTTAAAAAGAAAAAAATTAAAAAATACAATATATTTTTCAATACAATTATATAAAGCTCATATATATAAAAATAAGTAAAAAAGCTAATTGAAACTATATTTATATAAAGTTTTATTGGTTATATTAAAAATTGTATTTTTCTTTTCATTAAAAGAACTTTCAGTAGATAAAAAATTTGGAATTCTTTTCAAAATTAATTTAGTTCTTCTCATTTTTTCATTAATATTACAAATAGGTAAAATAGTATTATCTCTTCTATTATTATTATTATCTACATTTCTTTCAGAAAAATATTTTTCATAACTAAAATCTTTTTTTCTTTCAGTTAAAATATTTTCACCAATATTACTTTTTCTATTTGAAAAAGAATAATAAGTTGAATTATTTTCATTTTGTTTTTTATAAGTACTTTTTTTTATTAATTTATTAGTTAAAATATTAGTAAATCCATCATTAAATTCATTTTTATTATTATTATTATGAAAAATAGGTAATAAAATATTTTTGGTTTTTGTTAATTTATTCCTTGATTTTTTTTTATTAAATTCTTCATCTTCACTTAAATTCAAAATAGGTTTCTTTTTTTTATTACAAAACAAATCAGGTTTTTTATCATATAATTCTTTAGATTTATCAATAACAAGATTAATTTTTTTTTTATGAATAGATCTATAAAAGTATTCTCCTCTTTTTGCCATTTCTCTTTTTTCTAATAATAATCTTAAAGAATCATTATTATCTTTTCTAGAAGTTAAGCAACCAAATGTTAATATATCACCTCCTTTAGAATAATATTGATAATATTTAATTTTATCATTTATATATTTTAATAACAATTTAACTGTTAAATTTCTTTTTACAATTTCTTCATATTCAACATTTTCTTTAATTTTAGGATCTGAGTTTAATATTAATTTAAAAAAATTATTATGTATTTCATATACAGTTGCAGTTTGACTTGAACAAGTTAAAGTATAAATATATTTTCCTTCGTGAATACAATCATTTAATCCCACTATATCATTTTCTTTAAAAAATTGAATTTTAATTTGATTTTTTCTCTTTTTAAATTTTATATAAGAATCAGTTTCTTTATTTAGACAATCATCTTCGTCTTCATTATCAATTAAATTTTTATAATTTAAATCAATAAATAAATTGTTTATATCATATATACTTCTATAACAAGAAGAGCAAAATTCACCATTTCTAATAAAATATATTGTTTTATTATTGTTAGGTTCATCACCTTCGTTAAATAATTTTTCATTAAAATAAACTAATCTTTTAGAAAAATAAGAATCGAAATTTTTACCAAAAGAATTTTGATTACAATGTAAAAAAATAGATAAAGAAAGTAAAAAACGTATTTTTTTTTTTCTTGTTTTTTCAGTAATTTCTCTTAAACATTTATTATAATCTAATCTATTTAAAACTCCAAAATCACAATTTTCTTTTGTAATAATAGTATTATATTTTTCATTATTTCTATTTCCATTTAAATCATATGTCATATCCCCAAATTTATTTCCAGTTTTAAGGGAATGAGCAATAAAATATGTAATTATTTTAACTGGTCTTTTTAATTCATTTAATTGGTAATTATATAATAATGGCTTTATTCTATTTATATATTCTTCAGCTGATAAATCTTTTGATATATAATTTTCAACATTTATTCCTATTAAATCTGGATTATGTGGTTCTATTATTTTCATTGCTACATTTATTAATTCTTTTAAACTATAAACTAAATTTTTTTTTTCTAGGGTATTAAATATTTTTTTCTTTTCTGGTTCAGTATCATTTGAATTTATTATATTTTGCTTTTTTGATCCTGGAGATAAAGGAACTTTTATTCCACTTATTTTTTTCTTTGTTCTTGATTTTTTTAAATATGAAGTTTTTCTTCTTATTAATTTATTAAAACTTTTACTACTACTATTTTTAGATTGAAAATTATTATTCTTATCATTTTGATAATCATTTTCATTTAAAAATTCTAAAGTATTAAAAGCCGTTCTTATCCAATCATCAATATTATTTTCTTCAATAACAAAAGTTAAATAATTTTTAGCCATTACTTGTCTTAAAATATAATTTTCATTAAGTATTCTTAAATTAATTAAATAACGAAAATATTCTTCTTCGGTCATTAAAATTTGTTCTTCATTAGGAACTAAAACATTAACACTTCCTTTTAAAATTAAATAATAATTTTCAACATTTTGTCCATATCTACAAATAATTTTATTTTTCTTAATACATTTATATTTTAAATGATTTGCTAAATTTTGTAAAATAGTTTTAATTTCATTATAATCACTTTCACTGAAAATTTGATTAAAAGGTTGTAATTTATATAAAAATTTCATTAAAGTTTGTGTTTCATTATAATTTGAAGGTCCATATTTAAATATTTGAATTGTTTTATCAAACATTTTTTCGTCGTTTTCGAATGAATCTGAGTCAAAAGAAAATTGTCTATGTAAATTCAATATTTTTTTTACTTTTTTTGATAAACCTTCACTTACTAAATTCATTATTTTTGAAATATTTTGTTGAGATGATTTTTGCCTTTTTTTTCTTCGAATTGGTTTTATAAATTCTTTTTTTATTTCAAGAGGATTTAATTTCATTAATAATGGAATTGGCTGTGATACTAAACGACCAAATTTTATTTTTTTTATTTTTTTGTTTTCCGAAAATTGTATTTCGCTTTTTTCTTTTTCTGTCATTTTTTAATTATTTTATTGTATTTTATTTTTATTTTTATTTTTTTTCATAATATTGTATTGAAATTTATTTGGTATTATAAAATTTAATTAATTATAAAAAATTTAAATTAAGATTTTTTGGTTATTCTTTTTTATCATTTTTTTTTCTGAATTCGAATTATTTTCTATTTTATTTCTTAAATATTGTTTAATCTATATGTTGAATTCCTTCTTTTATTTTATCTAATATGTTTTATAATTTAAATTATATTACTAAAATAAAAAGAAAAGATTTAATTAGTGGAATTTAGAGATTTCCTTATTTTTTCATAAAATAAAAACTATTATGTTATTCATCTCTTAAGAAATAATATTGAATTGATAAAAATAAAAAATAAATTATAATTAAAATTAATTATTTTAATGAAATTACAATTATTCTTAAAAAAAATAATAAAAAATATTTAAAAATTTATAAAGAACTATTCATATTTAATTAATAGATTATATTTTTTTAATAATTATAATGTAGATTATTCCTTATAAGTATTTATGTATATAAAATCCTTTAAAATCATTTTTTATCTTCTTTCTTTAAATATTTTATTATTTTAATCAATAAAAATCAATTTTTTTATGAATCTAAAAGTTTATAATTCATATCTTAAACTTAATTTAATATTCTTTTATATTAATAAAAGACATATTTATAAATAAATATACTTCATTTTAAATTTTAATTTAATATAACATTATACCTCTTTAAGATATTTATTTTAAAAAAAATAAAAATTTTTCATTTGTTTTTAAAGCTATTTACCTCTATTTCATTCTTTTCTTGAATTTTATATTTTCTTCATTAAAAGTTAATTAATGAAGTGATGACAAGAGATAATTAATTTATAATAATCAGAATGAAAATTTAATTCTTTCATAAAAAATAAAAATCAATATAAAATAAGAATAAAATGACATTTCAATAACTAATATAAATTTTTATCTAAAAATTTATGGGAAATATCAACATTAAAAAGTAAATTTTCAATTTTTTAAAATATATATTTCAAATTGCATAATTATTCCAAAAATAAATCTGAAAAAATAAAACTAAAAAATTTGAATATAACTCCCATTGTAATTAGTCTATAATATAAGAATTAGAATAAATAAATGAAAATATGGTTTATGAAATAAAAAAAGAATATATCAATAAAATATAATGAAAAGTGATTTATTAAATTAAATATTCAATTTCACTTATATAAAAATCAATATCACTTAATTAAAGTTTAAGAGTTTTTCCTTATCTTTTAATTTATTCACTAATTTAATTAATCATCTTAAATTAATATAAGAAAAACTAAAAAGAAGAAAAAGGAAGAAAATATAAAAATTATTTTTAAATTCTTGTAAAAAATGATTTTTTATAATGAACTTAAAAGAAGATAAAAAATAAAAAAACAGAAATAAAATTATTAATTCATACTTATTATTGAAAATCTTCTTTGAAAGGTTAATTAAAACGTGAAAAAAAAAAAAAAAACCAAAAAAAATTATAAAAAATGATATTTATAAAGAAAATAATAATTTAAAAGGGAAAATGAATTTTTCTTCACAAAATTCACAATATCTTTTTCCAATAAATAATATAATTATTCTTCCTCAATTTTTTGATAAAGTTAAATCTAGTTTAATTTATCAAAGAAAAAATATTATAAATCCAAATTTTCAAAGAGAAAATAATTTTTCAAAATTTTTAATAGAATCAAAATGGAATTTACAAATTAAAAATATTCATAATTCAAATGAACAAGATTATAAACATATTAATGGGAAAATTGATCTTAAAGATAATATTTCAAAATTTAATACTTTAAATATATTATTTTCAAATTTTGAAGAAGTTTTACCAATTGATATAAGAGAAAATCAAATTTTAACTTTTGATTCATCACAACAAAAAGTTTTTCTTAAATTTAATTTTCCTATTAATCTTAACAATGGCTTTAATATAAGAAATGTAAATAAAGAATTATCAAATCAAATTTTTGACATTAAATTATCTGGATTATTTAAACAAAAAAAAATTCTTACAGAACCAATAAATTTTCAAGTTAAAGGTTTTGATATAGTTAAATCAATTATTAAGACATTAAATAATAAAGAAACAATTCCTCAAATTAAAGAAAAAAATGTTAGAATTATAAGTTCAGTTTTTAATAATATTCAAATGTCTTTTTTAGTTGAATTCCAAATTTCTTTAGAAAATTTAAAAAAAGTTTATACATTTACAATAAAAAAAATAAATACAATAAATGATTATAGTATTAAAATAACAAAGATAATATTAGTGTATTGTTTACAGTATAGTTCATTAATAAGAAAAATAAAAGTAAATAATATATCAAATAATTTTAATAAAATTGATAAGGTAATATTTAATCTTAATTTAAAAAATAATTTTAATAAAAAGTCAAATCAAAATAAAATAAAACACAATAAAAATTTCTGTAATTGGCATTCTTTTATGACATCAACAACACCAATTTATTATGAAAGTGATGAATTACTAGTAATGAATATATTTAATTTAATTCAAAAACCTTCTTTATTTGGAATTGATATAATTTTAAAAGATGAAGAATTAATTAATCATAAAATTAAATATTTTCCTGTTTTATCTTGTATATTTATTGAAACTTCAAAATTAAATTTTAATAATAGTTTAAGCACAAAATCTTCTTCAAATTCTTTTAATTTAAATGATAAGTATTATGAGATAAAAACTAAAAATATGTTTTTTTTCAAAGAAAATCATTTTAATATTTATGAAATTCCTTCTTACTCAGAACAAATTAAAAATTTTTTAGAAAATAATCCTGAAGCTTATAATATTACTTTAAATGATGTTAGTGAAAATAGTTATTTTTCTTTAATTTGGATTCCTTTTAATTTTTTTTATTCAAAAACTATTTTACCTTCTGGCTCTAAATTAGAAAAAAAACAATTACCAATTTTTCAAGTTTTTTATAAATTTAAATCTTTTAATCAATGTACATATAAAGTAAAGTTTATGCCAGTTATCGGAATTTTAGAAAAAAATTATAAAGGTTATACTGAATATTCAATGTTTAATGATGTAAAATCAGAAACATTCTGGTTTAAAAATCTCTTTTCGAATAATAATAATTATCTTGTAGATTTAAATAATAATCTTCAATTATGTAAAGAATTAATTTCATTTGTAAAAAAAAATCAATTATAAATATTTCTCTTGGAGAATATATAATTAAACCAATTTATTTTTGATATTTCCTATTATTAACTTTTTAAACATTATTGTTATACATCATTTATTTAATGTTTTAAAAAGTCTATTGAGTGAGTTTATTTTTTAAAATTATTATTTATAATAAAATTATATTATTAAAACTTTTATATAATATTATCTTTAATTATTATTTGATTATTGAAAAAAGAAAAAATTTCTGGTTAAGTAATAGTTTTCATAGTTGTAAATAAATGTATAGTTGTGAAAACCTCTTATTAATTTTAATTTATAAGTAAAAACATGAAAAAAAATATCAAAAATTAATTCATTATATAAAACCTTAATATAAAAGAATATTTAAGAATTTTATTTGTTCTTAGATTTAAAACATATAATGAATCTATGTTATCATTTACTACTTTACTTTATATAATTATTTGATACATTCACAAAATGCTCTTCAATTAATGTTTAAATCATATCATCTTATATATAATATTCAATAGAATATCATTTAATCATTTAATTAATTATTTATACTAAAATAAGAAGCAATTCTCTTTTTTTTTTGTTAATTAAAGCTCTTATTCTTTGAAAGAAAGTTTAATTTTTTTAATTTTTATTTTCAAAGATATGTAAAATTATTTTTTTATTTTTTAATAAATTTAGTTTCTAATTAAAAACTTAGTTAAATCTTAATATATTAATATTGATAATTAAATATATATTACGTAAAAATAATTAAACAAGAAAAAAGCCATATAAAAAAACAAAAAAAGCAAAGATAAAAGATAAAATATAATTAAAACCTCCGACAATAAAAAAATAAAAATAAAAAAAATGGGAGCATGTATAACAGAAAAAAAAAGTAAAAAAATCATAATAAATCATTATTAGAAAATATTAAAATAATAAATACAAACCAAAAAAAAGATTCAAAAATTATAAAATCTTCTTTAGAAAACAATAACTTACCATCATCCAAAATTTATGGTCGAAAATCAATAAGTGCAATATTACTTAAAAACAAAATTCAAGATAGAAGTTCAATGAGAAAATTAACATTAGAAGGGAATAAATCAATAAAAAATATAAATGATAATTCAAAAGAAAATGAGATGAATAATAAGAATTATTTATTAAATAAATTAGCAAAAAATTTAATAAGAAATACATATAATGAAGAAGAATATATAAAATTAAGAAAAGAAGAAACACCAGAATATATAATAAATTGGAAATTAATTAGAGATCCAAATATGATAACTTATGGTTGGAAAAATATGGGTTTAATAAAATTAACAAAAGAATTATTAAATGAAGTTTCAAAAATGAGTCCTGAAGAAGCAAAAAATTGTGATTGTATATATAAGAAAAGAATATGGTTACATTTATATATTACTTCGAATATTCCTGATTTAAATAAAGAAAATCCTTTGATTATTGTTGATAGAAATAATATTTTAGAAGAATCATATAATCAATTTATGACTATTAAAGATTTAAATTTATTAAAAACTCTTCAAATTCATTTTGTTAATGAAATTGCACATGATGAAGGTGGTGTTTATAGAGAATGGTATTCTTCCTTATTTAAACAGTTTTTTAATGAAAAAAATAATTTATTTATTGAAAATCCTTATAATTCTTCTTTTAATGGTACTTTCATTATTAATTTAAAATATAATATTCATCAATTAGATTACTTTCTTTTTTTTGGGAAATTAATTGTTAAAGCTATTATTGATTCTGTTCATATGAATGAACATTTAAATTTAACTATTATTAAATATTTGTTAAATAAACAAGTTCCTTTAGAAGAAATGAAATTTTATGATTTAAGTATTTATAAATCTTTAAAAAAAATTTTGGAAAGTAAAATAAGTGAAAACGAAACTTTAAAAGAAATGAATTTTACTTATAATTTAACAGATGGAAAAGGAAATATTTATGAAGTTGAATTAATTCCTGAAGGAAAAAATATATATTTAAATGATGAAAATAAAAATATATTTATAGAAAAAATAATATATTATGAAACATATTATAAATATAAAGAAGCAATAGAAAAAATAAAAGAAGGATTTTATAGTATTATTAAAGATGATATAATAGGAAAATTTTATACTTCAAGAGAATTAGATTTTGAAATAGTAGGTATTAAAATAATAGATTTAGAAGATTGGAAAAAAAATACAATTTATAAAGGAATATATAATGAAAATAATGAAACAATAAAAATATTTTGGGATTATCTTTCTGAAATGAAACAAGAAGATTTAAAGAAATTTTTTGAATTTTGTACT
>JAEEGL011769128.1_pt1 | contig 19710 bp, 19 predicted proteins | sample 9134231 | NCBI WGS metagenome assembly JAEEGL01 (sample SAMN16246548, study PRJNA631951) | gut metagenome | biome: gut microbiome; feature: rumen; material: fiber-attached | host: Bos | place: Iran: Karaj | collected 2018-10 | reverse complement strand
TTGGTGGAGAAATATATGGAAATGTTTATGGTGGAGCTAATACTTCAGTTGTTTATGGAAAAACATATGTAAATATTGGAACAGCTGCTGTAAATAATTCTGATTTGGAAGAACACAATGTTTATATTCACGGAACTGTTTTTGGAGGAGGAGAATCAAACGCATCTGGTTCTGAAAACTTTGACTGGAACTTCATCTCAGTTACTGATTCTATTGATATTGTTATTGATGGTTCTGGATATACTGGAAATAATCATACATTTAAATTAACAGGATCTATATTTGGTTCTGGTAATGCTTCTACATCACGTGGTGATTCTAGTATTACTATTAAACATTTAGGTACTGCTAATAATGTAAGTAGAAACGTATCAATTCAAAGAACTAATACTTTGACAATAGATAATTCTTGGATAGAGTTATCTGGTATTGAAGATTCTACTAATGATTATTCAGATATTAAATATACATTTAACCAAATTAACTTATTGGTTTTAAAGAATAATAGTACTTTATTATTAAAGAAAAATGCTAACCTTTTAAAAGAATTATATTCTGGAGTAGATGTTGGTGGTGAATTAGTTCCAGCTAAAGTAACTATTAATACTAGTGGTGAAACTACTTTCCAAAATGTTGATAATAGAATATATATGATTCCAGATAATAACTTGAATGTTACTACTAATCAGGCAGCAACAACATATGGTAAGATTACTGGAATGACATTCTTCGGTATGTATAATTCTTATGCAGGTGGTTCTTTACAATATGGAATGTACGATAAAGATTATCATGATGGTGATGCTACTGATGCATCAGACATAATATTAGGTGGTTCATATGTATTAGGATTACACTTAGTAAATCATGATATTACAGTAAATGGTTTCTATTCAAATTATATGAATGATGATTATACAGAAATAGAAACTGATTATGTAATGCCAAGTGATGTTGGTGAAAATGGATATCGTTGGATTATCGGACAATATTCTATTAATTATAACTTTAGTTTGACAGCATCTAAATATTCTTCATTAGGTACTTATGAGTTATCAATGTACGATTTCTCTAAAGGTGATACAACATTTAAAGTATTAGGATTCAATAGTGAAGGATTAACTTCTGATGTTGAATTAGTAGATCCATTAAATGTTCCAAAATTAACGGAAACTGATGAGGAAGCAAACAGAACTTTAGGTCTTGCGATGAAGAGTGAAACTCATGAGTGGACTAGTTATTTAAGTACAAAGTTCTTAAGTGCTAATAATGGTACTCATACTGGAGCGTTAGAGTATAGGACTGATAGTCAGGCTCTATCTCCATCATTGATGTTCTATTTCTATCATGCTAAGAATATTAGTTTAGATCAAGAACTTGGAACAGTAGTTATTTCATTACAAGCTGCTGAACCATTGAATGCTATCGAATATAAGATGAGTTTAGTTACTATTACAATTGATTTATATGCTAAAGAATATGATGATGGTGATAGTTACGATGCTTCTATTTCATATGGTAAGAAATATGAGATGCCGACAGCTAATGATGTTAATATTACTAACCAAAGTCAATTTAGTACATATTTCTCATTATTTGCTAAAGGAAATACGTTAGATGATATTTATGGATTAAATAATTCTTATTATCATGCTTTAGTTACTGATTATGTATTACCAGTTGGTACACAAATCACAATGATTGACTATGGTGTTAATGATGTTAATCCTGATTTCTATTATTTCACGGTTGATCAGGCTAATTATAATGCGAATGTCGCTAGTCTGGCCACGGACTTAGAAGTTGCATATAAGCTCTCCGATTTTATTAAGATGGGTAGTACAAGTAGTAATAATAAATATAGTGATTCGGTCGCTAATGATTTATATTATGATGAAGTCCATCATAGAACGATTGAAGAGTTTATGTTCATAATTGATTTTAAAGAGACAAACCAAGCTGGTACTCATGAAGATAATAATATGTTATTTGAACTTCGTAATAGTGAAGATAGATCAGTATTTACAGTACTTGGTATTCGTCAACCATTAATGGTATATAATTTATATGATAGTGGTAATACGGTATTAAAAGGAATTATAAATAACTTTGATGGATATGTTTATCAAAATAGAGCAAATCAATTTAATTATGTATCTAGTGTAGGTTACTTAGAGAATGAAAGTCGTTCAAGTATTATTGATACTAACTATGAAGGAAGTCCAATGGGTATTAATGTTTCATTAATAGACTCATCTGGAGAACAAGTTAGTTCAAGCTTGTTAACAGGTACAACTATCAAGATAGATAATAAATATTACTTTGCTGATAGTGATGGAGTATGGCGAATAAACTTAGCTGGTAAAGTTTCTAACCTTAATAGAAATGTTGAGTTATTAGCGGATAATAATCTCCATTCAGGTAATTATACTCTGAGAGTTACATTGTTTGCATCTTCGGATGGATTACATAATTCTAATCCAGATCGAAGTCATACACTGGAAGTTCCATTTGTAGTTGTTGGAGATGAAAACGCTATTAAAGTTGTTGCTCAAGATAAGACGAAAGTAGTAAATGGAGAGACATCATTGAATGAAGATGGTTCTGATACTAATACTTATGATGTTACTATTATGAACGTATTATCTGATCCAAATCTTAGAGTAGCAGTTTATAAACGTAAGGTTGATGATGAAAATACTACGGAATTTGAACTTGTTCCATTTAGTGATTTATTTAAAAATGATTTAACTGGTCCAGTTAATGAAAAGATATTATCAGAGAATCCAGATGAAGAAGAATCGTTTGATTTTGAACTTGCTGAAGGATTAACTAGTGGTACATATCGAGTAGTATTTGAATTATATGATGGTGACTATTTAGTAGATTCTGACTTTGAATATGTTATTGTTACAAAACCAATTGATGAATAATTGAATAAAATAAATTTATATGTTATTATTTTAAGTAGGTGATTATATGAAAAATTTCTTAAAAGGTATTTGGGGTGTTTTGGAAGTATTAATTATAATATTTGTTATTGTAATTACATCATGTATTTTGTGTAGGAATAAATATGGTTATACACAATTTGGTGATTATACAGTAGTTACTGTTGATAAAGTAATTGCTAAACACTTAGATCTTGTTAATCAAGGAGATTTATTTGTAGTAAAGAATAGTACAGATATCAAAAAAGGTGACATTATCTATTACTATGTACCAGCTAATACAGAGTATTATATTGGTAAAACTGGAGTAAAGAGTTTTGAAGAAATGGATGATGTTATAATCTATAAAACAACCAATACAGAAAAACCAAGTGTAGCATCTACTAGAGTATTAGGTAAGTATACAACAACATATAAAGGTATGGGTAAAGTATTAGATGTTTTAGAATCTAGATTTGGTTTCTTATTCTTCATATTATTACCAATTATGATTGTATTTATTTATCAAGTTTATCAATTTATAATTGTACTTAAATATGATGAAGTAGAGGAAGATAAACCTAAAAAGTCAAAGAAAAAAGATTCTGAAAAAGAATCTGAAATAGAAACACTATAAAAGAAAGGATTAAATCCTTTCTTTTTTTTAGTCTTGTTTTTGAACAAAGTTAATTATTACTTTAATATCAGCAGTAGTATTATTCTTAGCTGTTTCTGTATCATCATGATTATCCATAATATTATCAACTCCATCATACCATTCAAAGTTACATTTTATATTAGTAGTTGTTGTATTATGAACAATATCTCCTGTTACAGTATCTGTAACGTTATGGGTTATACCATCATTATTTATTTCATAGGATGTTACTTTTATATCTTCTAGAGAATTTAAACTCTCAAATGAAATAGTATATGTAAAGTCTACATCTACATCAGTAGCATCTATGGCCAAATTAAAATATCCAGTTGTTCCTGGGGCTACAACTCCAGTTTTAGTATAATTACTTTCATTAATTACTGGTGTAATAATATTAGTCATTTCTCTGTGAATGTCTTCACCATTTAGTTTTATGTTCCAGTGGGCAACTGTTCCTTCTAAATTACCTTCTGTTTGTTTTCTATATTTAGCGAGCGAAGCTTGTGATAAGTAAATAAAGGCTATGACTATTACTATTATGAACAGTACTAGAAATTTAATATCTTTTTTTCTTTCTACTTTCATATTATTACCTCATTATAATTGTATCATAATTATTTAAATTATAAAATAATATGTTATAATTTCTTTAATTGGAGGTTGTATGGAAGAGTTAATTAATCAATTTCGCTATTTAGTTGGTGGCTATTACGGTGTTAGTCTTATGGATGAATATGATTTAAAAGAATATATGTTAAAAGATATAGAAAACTATATTAGAGATTTTATTGACGTAAATCCAATTGATAATTTTAATTATAAAGAGGAGGCTTTATTAATAAAAGATAATTTATCTGAAAAGAGGAAATTACAAGATGCTTTATTAGTTTTAAATAAGATGAATGGACCAATGGATTTAGTATTTTTAATTAAGAAGAGGTTGAAGAAATATAAATAATTCTTTATAATAGTAAGATATATTTGAGGTGATTAGAGTGGGGATTATTATTTGGTTGAGTTATATCATATTTGGAATAATACTAGTACTATTACTTCATTATATAGAAAAGAAATATAATTTAAATAAATTTCAAAGTATTTGTTTTTCTGTTATATATATGATGATATTAGCAGGATTAGCTTCTAGATTTGGATTTAGTAGATTCAATGAAAATATATTCTTAATATTTGTATTTGAATTAGTATTTAAAATGATATATGTTACTTATTTTTTAGAAAAAGATTTTTTTGATAAAAGAGAAGGTAATGTTTCATATTCAGTTATTTTAATAATAATTAGTTATATTGTTAATATTGAATTTATTAATAAAGTTGATCAAGTATTTTTAAAAGGAGAAGACTTTAGAATAATACTATGGTTTATGGCATTTTTATTCTTATTTCAATTCTTTAAAAATAAAGATCAGTATTTACATAGTAATAAGGAATATATATTACCTGAAAAAGAAAAGATTGTTATGATGTATGCTAAATTAAAGAGTCAGCATTTAGAAGAAACTAGTAGTTATGATAAAGACTTGGCTTATGTTTTATATTCTATAATGATATTTAATAATTATAGAAGACCAGAAATATATAGAACAATGGATAATATATTATTTAAAATTAATGGTAAGAGTAAAAATCTTGGTATTATGCAAGTTAAAAGTAATAAGTTTATTACTGATAGTGAAAGTATTGATATAGTTTATAAGAAGTTAGTTAAACTTAGAGAAAAACAAAAGACGAAGAAAATTAATATAAATAATATTATTGATAATTATGATAAGGAAAATAGTAAATATGTAAAAACTATTTACGATTATATAAGTAAAATTTAAGATAGAATATTTAAAAAAAAACAAAACTATGGTATATTTTTCTTAAGGTAGGGAAGAATATGAAAAAGAAGTTTTGTTTTTTAAGTTTAATAATACTATTCTTAGTAGTTGGTTGTAATGGAGATATTACGAGAGAACTTAGACATGGTGGTTTTTCAATAGGAGGAGATTTTAAATGTAGTGAGTTTATGCCAGCTAGTGATGAGGATGTTTATTATACGAAGATTAAATATTATACTGGTAGTCATTTAATTACAGAAAAAGGTAAATTGTATGAAGTTAGTTTAGAGAGAAAGTTTTCTAATGATTCTAATTGTAGAGTAGTAGATAAAGATATTACTGTAGAAGGAATATTTGATAATAGAATAGTAAGAAGTAATGATGGTAAATTGTATACTATTATTTCTGATAGAGAATTAGCAGCTTATTCTGAAGTTGGTGAAGCTTATCAAAATTATAAATTGTATAAGTTATTATTAGGTGATCCTACTAATAAGAAAGTTGTTAGTGTTAATAGTAGTACTGGAGAATACTTAATACTTAAGAATGATGGTAATGTATATGAATATATTGTTACTAGAGAAAGTAATGGTCAAAATCCTAATTATAAAGTATTAGGTAGTAAGATAATATATAATAAGAATGATTATAATGGAAATATTATTGATTTTGGTTATGCTGGTGATAATTTAGGTACATTTATATTAAATGATACTAAACTATATCGTATGAGAATTAAGAATAATGAGGATTGTTCTAAATATGCGGATGTAGCTTGTCAATATGAAATGCAAGAAGATCCAGTATACGAAACATATAAAGATAAAATAATAGTATATAATGGTGCAACATTGATTACGACATATGGAAAGATGTTTTCAGTAGCAAGTTAAGAGTCTATGACTTTTAACTTTTTTTATTTTTTGATATAATTTATCTGGTGATTGATATGCTAATTAGTGATAAGTGGAAAGATTATGAACTTATTGATGCAAGTTGTGGAGAGAAATATGAAAGATGGGGTAATGTTTATTTACTTAGACCTGATCCACAAATAGTATGGAATAATGGTAATCTATATGAAAAATATAAGAATCAAGTAAATGCTGTTTACTATAGAAGTAATAAAGGTGGAGGGCATTGGGAGACTTATAAAGATACACCTAGTAGTTGGAAGATTAATTATGGTGATTTAGTATTTAATATAAAACAGATGGGATTTAAGCATACTGGTTTATTTCCAGAACAAGCTATCAATTGGGATTATATGATTAATAAGATTAAAAAATGTAATAGAGAAGTACGTGTTTTGAATCTTTTTGCATATACAGGAGGAGCAACAGTAGCTTGTTTATCTGCTGGAGCTCATGTTACTCATGTTGATTCTTCGCGTGGTATGGTTGATTGGTGTAAAGAAAATGTTAGAGATTCTGGATACCAAGGTGATCATGTGAGATATTTAGTAGATGATGTTGTTAAATTTGTTAAAAGAGAAATTAGACGTGGTAATAAATATGACGCTATTATTATGGATCCACCTAGTTATGGACGTGGCGCAAATGGAGAAGTATGGGATATAGAAAAAGATTTATATGAATTAGTAAATTTATGTAGTGAGATACTTAGTGATAAACCATTATTTTTCTTAATTAATAGTTATACAACTGGTCTTAGTTCATATGTACTTAATAATATATTAGAGATGACTGTTAATAAAAAGTATTCTGGTAAGATTACTTGTGGAGAAGTTGGTTTACCTATTAAAGAGAATAATTTAGTATTACCTTGTGGTATATATGGAAGATGGGAAGAAAATGATTAAGTTAAATGTTTTATATGAGGATAATCATATTATTGTAGTAGAAAAACCAATTAATGTACTTAGTCAAGGTGATAGTACTGGTGATTTAGATTTGCTTACTATGGTTAAGAGTTATATTAAGAAAAAATATAATAAACCAGGGGATGCTTATATTGGTCTTATTCATAGATTAGATAGACCAGTTGGTGGAGTAATGGTGTTTGCGAGAAGTAGTAAGGCGGCATCAAGATTAAATAAACAATTTAATGAACATAGTATAGTAAAAAAATATTTGGCTATTGTACATGGTAAAGTAGATGAAAGTGGTACTTTTAAAGATAAGTTATTAAAACTAAATAATGGTAATACTATTGTTGATGAATCTGGAAAAGAAGCTATACTTAATTATAAATTGATTAAATATTTAGAAAAGGAAGATTTAAGTTTAGTTGAAATAGATTTAGGTACTGGTCGTCATCATCAAATTAGAGTTCAATTTTCTAGTAGAGGATTTCCAATAGTTGGAGATCAAAGATATGGTGACTTAGATAATGAACAAATATGCTTATTTAGTTATTATTTAGAGTTTGTTCATCCAGTTAAAAAAGAGGTTGTTTCTTTTAAAATTAAGCCATCTGGAAAGTACTGGAATTTGTTTGTAGACAACCTTGACAGTGTCTAAAAATGTACAAAAAATAAAATGTTTGCAATTGCAAACTTTTTTTGTTATCATTAATATAGATTATAGAATAGAGGGAGTAGATTTTAATGTTTGAACTATCTTGGTTTTTATCTTTACCAGGTATTTTATTAACTGGTGGAGTTGTATTATTAATAATAGCTTTAGTTATGTTATTAGTTACTCAAAAGAAAGGAAAGAAAGCTAATAATCCAGCGGATGCACCAAATACTACGGTGACAACTGATGCAACAGCGCCAGCTGCAGTTGCTGACCCTAATGCAGTAGCACCAGTTGCAGTTGATCCAACTGCACCTGCTGTAGTTGATCCAGCTGCACCAGCAGTAGTTGATCCAAGTGTTGCTCCAGAAGTTGCAGCAGCACCAGTTGCGGTAGATCCTAATGCAGCTATGGCTATGCCAGCTGATATGAATGGTGGAGTTCCAGTTGTTGATCCTAGTGTCGTTGCTACTTCAGTAGCTACTGTTGATACTACACCAGTTACAGTAGAAGCACCAGCAACACCTGAGGTTGCAGCTCCAGTAGCAGAAGTTCCTACAATGGATGCTAATGCAGTAGCTGAAGCACCAACTGTTACACCAGAGGTAGCACCAGCAACTCCAGAAGTAGTTCCTGCACCAGCAGCACCAGAAGTTGCTCCAGCAACACCTGAGGTTGCAGCACCAGCTGAGCCAGTTATTTATGGAGGAGCAGATCCAGCTGCACCAGTTGCAGTAGAACCAGCTCCAGCTGCACCAGCAGAACCAGTTATTTATGGTGGAGCAGATCCACTTCAAAATACACAATCAATTCCGATTGTACAAGCTATTGCTGAACCTACAGTAGCACCAGCTGCACCAGAAGCAGTTGCTGCACCTGCAGTTCCAGAAGTAGCACCAGTTGCACCTGCACCTGAAGTAGTTCCTGCACCAGCAGCTCCAGAAGTTGCACCTGCACCAGTGCCTCCTGCACAATAAATTAGTATATAAGACAATATTAATTATTGTCTTTTTTTATGCTATAATAGAGTTGTGATAAGATATGAAAAAGAATAAGAAAAAGAGTAATGAAAAATTATATTTATTTGGAGCGGTACTATTACTAATAGTTATCTTTATTTATGGAATGTTTTTATTAACTAAAAATGATAATGATATTTTATTAGATAATACTAAGACTATTGTATATACCTCTTATGAAAATAAAGATTTAGAAAAGTCTGTACCAGCTATTAATGTAAAAAAAGTATCTGAAGAACTTAATAATAATATTAGTCAGTTAGTTACTCCATATTTGAATAAAGAGAATAATAAAGTATATTATAAGTATCAAGTTAATGGTAATATATTATCTTTGATTGTTATTGTTGAAGATTTTGCAGTAGAGGGTACTTTAGATGTAAAGTTTGAGGCATATAATATTGATTTAGTTAAATTAAAAGTATTGAGTAATGACGAAGTATTAAAGATGTTTGGTTTAGATATTAATTATATAGATAAAGTATTAAATGATAAGTTTAAACTATTTTATGAAGAAGGAATTAAAAGTAATAGTATTGATAGAAACATTAGTTATGAAGAATATTTACGAATGCATAATATTAGTAGTTTTCGTGACAATATTTATTTATATATTAACAATAGTAAATTAAACGTCTATTTGGATTATGATTTTTGGGCTGACAAAGAAGCAGGTTCTTTTTTGGCAAGTATTGGATATGTATTTGAGGTTGAGTAATATGGGATTAGTTTTAAGTTGTAGTAATAATTTAGGTAATTGTTGTCAAGATAAAGGATTAATGTCTATTCTTAGTTCAATATCTAATATGATTCAAATAATACAAATAGTTGTACCAATTGTATTATTATTAATGATATGTGTTCAATTATTACAAATGGTAATGAATCCAGAAGAAAAAAAGAATAAGAAGAAAATGCTTAATCAATTTATTGCGGCAGTAGTAGTATTTTTTATACCAATGTTAATTAATTTAACTGTTGGGATGATTGATAGTACGAATGTTAATTTTGTTTCTTGTTTGAAAGAAAGTAGAAATATTAAATTGAGTAGTAATGTTACTTATATTAAAAGTAATGATGATAAGAGTAAAATGATTATTGGTAATGGTACATATGAAAAAGGTGATGAGAAGAAGAGTGATGATAATAATGGGGCAACTACTCCAGGAGAGAAGATTACAGCTGGTGAAGCTACTGTAGGTGATAATGGGGTTAAAGTAAGAGAAAACATTTATCATAAAAAAGCTAGTATTACTAGAAAAGTAAATCGTCAAGATGTTGTCAATTATGCATTATCTTGGAAAGGTAAATTATCTTATTCATTTGGAACAACTAAAGAGTTAAGACCTGGTGGCACTTGTGATTGTTCACAATTTGTATATCAAGTGTTAAAACACTTTGATGCGATTGAAAGTCAAGCTCCTTCAGTATATTGTAGTATGTGGGGATCTGGAAGTGTAAAGGGAACAACACTTTATTCTGATATTAGTAAGATAGGCCCTGGAGATGTAGTATATAAATATTACAGTAAATATGCTCAACATGTTGAAATATATTTAGGTAATAATCGTTCTGTCGGTTGCAACAGCGGTAAAGGTGTAAATGAAGGTGGAAATGTTAGTAAGTATTTTGAAACTTTTATACATCTTGATGCATATGATTAAAGAGTATTAACTATACTCTTTTTTTTATGTTATAATAATTATAGGTGATAATATGAAGAAAATTTCTATTCTCTCATTACACTTAGGCTATGGGGGTATTGAGAAAAGCATAGTTGCTTTGGTTAATTTATTATGTGAAAAATATAAGGTTGAGATTGCTTGTTCTTATAAATTATATGAGAAGAGTGTTTTCCCTATTGATAAGAGGGTTAAAGTTAAATATTTAACTAATGATATAAGACCAAATAGGGAAAGTTTTAAAGAAGCAGTAAAGAATAAAAAAATAGTAGATACTATTAAAGAAGCTAATTATGCTGCGAAAGTATTAAGACTTAGAAAAAGGACAATGGTTAATTATATTAAGAAATGTGATGCTGATATAATTATTTCTACAAGAGATATATTTGATGAATGGTTAGGAGATAATGCTCGTGAGGGTGTTATTAAGATAGGTTGGGAACATAATCATTATCATGATAATTTAAAATATGCTGATACTGTTACTAGAAGCTGTAAAAAGTTAGATTATTTAGTATTAGTATCTAAAGCATTAAGGGATTATTATTCTGCCAGATTAAGTAAATATGGATGTACTTGTGTATATATTCCTAATATTATTGATAAGATGCCTAAATATATTGCTCCATTAGAAGCTAAAAGATTAATTAGTGTAGGTAGATTATCTAAAGAAAAAGGACAATTAGATTTATTAAAAATCTATAAATCTTTACATGAAAAATATCCTAGTTGGACTTTAGATATTATAGGTGATGGAGTAGATAGAGAAAAATTAGAAGATTATATTAAAGAAAATAATCTTACTAAAAGTGTAAAGTTACATGGTTATCAAGATAAAGATTATATTGATAAGATGTTACATGATTCTTCTATTTATTTAATGACTTCATATACTGAATCTTTTGGTATAGTATTAATTGAAGCTATGAGTCATGGTGTTCCATGTATTGCTTTCTCTTCAGCTGAAGGAGCAAGAGAATTAATAAATAGTGGAGAAAATGGCTATTTAATTAAGAATAGAAATTTTGAGATGTTTGAAAAGAAAATAATAGATTTAATTGAAGATAAAGAGGGACGTAAAAATATTGGTAAAGTGGCTCGTAATGGAGTTAAGAAGTATACTGGAGAAGTAGTTAAGAACGATTGGTTTAATCTTCTAGAAAATGGTGATTTAAATGAGTAAAAAACGTGTTTTATTTATTGCTAGTACTGGTGGTCATTTAAATGAGTTATTACAATTATCTCCAATGTTTAAAGAACTTGATTATCATTTAATTACAGAGAAAACTAAATCTAATATGTATTTAAAAGATAAATATAAGAATAAAGTTAATTATTTAATATATGGTACTAAATATCATATGTTAACTTATCCTTTTAAGTTACTAGCTAATTGTTTTATTAGTTTATATTTATATTTAAAAATACATCCAGATTATATTATTACAACTGGTGTTCATACAGCTGGTCCTATGTGTTGTATAGGTAAAATATTTGGTAGTAGAGTTATATATATAGAAACATTTGCTAATATGGTTACTAAGACAGCAACAGGTAAATTATTATATCCAATTAGTGATAAGTTTATAGTACAATGGGAAAGTATGAAAGATTTATATCCTAAAGCTGACTTTGGGGGGTGGATTTTTTGATACTTGTTATATTAGGTACACAAGATAAAGTGTTTCCAAGGTTATTAGAACTTGTCGATAAAGAAATAGAAAAAGGAAATATTAAAGATAAAGTAGTAGTGCAAGCTGGTCAAACTAAATATGAATCTCCTAATATGGAAATATTTGATTTAGTTCCAGCACCAGAATTTGATAAATTAATGGATGAAGCAGATCTTATTATTACACATGGTGGGGCCGGATCTATACTTGGCGCAATAAAAAAGGGAAAGAAAATAATAGCTTGTGCTAGACTGGCTAAATATAAAGAACATCACAATGATCATCAAAAACAAATAATAGGTGAATTTAAAAAACAAGGTTATTTATTAGAATTAGAAGATGGTGATGATTTAAGTAAGATATTAAAAGATATTAAGAAATTTAAACCAAAGAAATTTACTTCTAATACTAAAAATATGATTAAATTACTTAATAATTATATGGATAGTGATAATCATATTTCTTGGTATAATAAATATAAAGAAGTATTACTTTATTTATTCTTTGGTGGTTGTACGACATTAGTAAATATTATTTCTTTTAATTTACTTAGATTGATACATGTTGAGTTTAATACTAGTAATGTACTGGCTTGGGTTTTATCAGTATTGTTTGCTTATATTACTAATAAAGTATTTGTTTTTGAGAGTAAAACGCATAATAAAAAAGATGCAGTTAAAGAAGCTTTTAGTTTCTTTGGATTTAGAGTTTTATCATTAGTGATGGATTTAGCATTTATGAATATTACAGTAATGTTGTTAGGCTGGAATGAATTTTGGATGAAGATATTAAGTAATATTATTGTTATTATTGCTAACTATGTATTTAGTAAAGTATTTATATTTAAAAAGAAGGACTAGGTGATATTATGAATAATAAAGGTTTTACAATGATTGAATTGTTAGCTGCTGTTCTTATACTAGGTATACTAGCAACAGTTGCTTTACCAAATGTATTTAGGATAATGACAGATAGTAAAGCGGATAAGTATATAGATGATGCTAAAAAGTTAATTAGTAATGCTGAATATACTATGCGTGTTAAGAGTAATTATATTAATAGACCATCAGGTGGTAATTGTATTGCGATGACAATGTCTTATTTAGATGGACCTGAATTTGATACAGCACCTGAAGGTGGTCAATATAATAGAGAATATAGTTATGTTCTTGTAAAGGCTGTGGATGGAAAGGGTAAATATGAATATACTGTTTCTTTAGTAGAAGATGTTAAAGCTGGTAAAACTGATAAAAGTGGTAAGGTAATAGAATCTACTAAGAGTAGTTTTAAAGGTATTACTTTAGCCAAACAAGCTGATTTAAAAAAGAGGAGTGCTAGGTCTTTAGTAGAAGGTATACCAAAGGATGTTATAAAATTATATAATGAAGGTGGATGTACTGTTACTGCTGCTAACTTATATTCATTAGATCCAGATGAGGCAAATAAAAGACCTGGTACCTAAGGGTGTACAATTATTAATGATAAAGAAACAATACTAAGTATTGTTTTTTTATGTACAAAAAATAAATTGTTTGATAAAATTATTATAGTAGGTGATGATATGAAAAGAGTAGCTTATGTGCTTTTATTAATTAGTATTATTATGATTGTTAGTGGCGGAGTTAGTTCTTTTTTGAGTGGTATTAGAAAAGATAGAGAAGCTACTTATAATAGAATGGCTGATGTTTCTGATTCTTTTGAAGAGTTTAGTACTGAAGTTAGTTTATTTGAAGATTATAGAGATAGTCTATATGAAAAGTATTTAGCTAATTTGACATATGATAATATGAAGAAAAATGATATTGTTATTAAGAAGGAATTAACTGCTTTTGAAGAGATGGTTGATTCTATTAATAATAAAACTAAGACTCTAGAGACTTTATGTGATGATGTTTATTATCCAGATAGTAGTATAAATAATAAATGTAGTAATTATAAGAATATATATGAACAAGTAAATAATTATTATGTATTAGATATTAAGACTTATAATGATAATATTAAGAAATATAATGAATATCAAAAAAGTAAGAAGAGTAATCTTTCTTTAAAGAAATTTACTACTAAAAAGGACTATATTGATTATAATGAAGATGGAAGAATAGAAGGAAAAGATGAGTAAAATTAGGAAAAAGTGGTCTAAAAAGAAAATAATACTTACGGTATTTGGTAGTTTATTTATTGTAGGTATAGGAAGCTTTCTATTCCTTTTTTATGGTCCTTGGGATGGTTTCAGAAATTTTTGGATTACTAGTGCAATGACAACTATGAATCATAGATATTTAGCCGAGTGGTTCTATAGTGACGAAACAATTAATGAAGTGTTAAAGGCTAATAGTATTATAGAAGTAAATGAGGTTACTGATACAAGTTTAATTAAGTTTAGAAAGTATACAACTTCTATTTATAAGAATGAGTATGAAAGAGAAATATTGGTTCATGATAAAGATGCTGTATATAAGTTAATTAATGTAAAAGGGAAAGGATATAATGGCTATTTGGTAGCAATATATGATCCTTCAAGAGTACATGTTGCGACTACTGCTTATTTAGGAAAAAGAGGGGAGAATATCTTAACTGTTTCTAAAAGAGAGAAAGCTTTAGTGGCAATGAATGGTGGTGGTTTCTATGATCCAGATTGGAATAGTAATGGAGCATTACCACATGGTACGGTAATAATTAATTCTAAAATTGTAAGTAGTTATGATGATGCTAGAATGGGTGGAGGCTTTATTGGATTTGATAAAGATGATAAACTTGTTTTAGGTAGAATGAGTGATAGACAAGCATTGAATATGGGGTTACGTGATGCGATAGAGTTTGGTCCATACTTAATAATAAACGGAAAGAGAAGTTTTGTTAGAGGTAATGGTGGATGGGGTATTGCTCCTAGAAGTGCCATTGGTCAAAGACAAGATGGAATAGTTTTATTTTTAGTAATTAATGGTAGATTAACTACTAGTATAGGTGCTGATATGGTAGATCTATGTGATATTATGGAAAACTATGGCGCTTATAATGCTGCGAACTTAGATGGTGGTAGTTCTTCAGAATTAGTTATTAATAATAAGATAATTAATACACCAGTTGCTGGTGGAAAGAATGGACTAAGAGATATGTCTACTTTCTGGGTAGTTAAGTAGGTGATTATGTGATTTTGTATGATATTAATAAGACATGTATGGATACTGCTTTAGCGAATATTATGGCAGTTTTTAGAAATATTCTAAATATTATTCATATAATAGGTCCAATAATATGTTTAATTAGTCTTATTATTGTCTTTACAAAAATGATGATGAATCCAGACGATAAGAAGCTAGTTAAAAGTATTAGAATTACTTTAATAGCTCTTGTCGTTTTATTTTTTATTCCATATATTACTAATGTTGTCATGGTTATGTTAGATGATAGTTTTAGTTTTAGTAAGTGTTGGAATTATAGTGAAAGTGTTTCTTTTTCTGGAGGTTCTTCTTATATTAGTTTAAATAATAAAGAAGCTAAAAAGTTTTATACTGATCCAAGTGAATATGAAAAAGGTGATGAAAAGAAAACAGATGAAGGGGGAACTACTAAATATACTGGAACAGGATTAGGCGCAGTAAAACGTATCTCAATATCTTATAATGTTAAAGATAAAAAAGGTAGATGTGGAAAAGGTAGAGGAGATAGATGTGCTGAAGTTGCGACAGTAGAATATGAGAATAGGACAGTAGTTTATTATATGGGTTATCAAAATAATTCTGGTTTGGAAGGCGGAAGTTGTAGAGCTCATGCTTTTACTTGTGGAATGAATGCTGTTAATAATACATATTATTCAACATTAGATTTACAAAATTATATGGTATCTCTTGATGGAAAAAGAGTGTTTAAAGGAAAGAAAAAATATAATAGTGCAATTAATCATTTTGGTGTAAATGCTAAAGCATATTTTGAAGAAACTAGTATAAAACAATCTTATGTTTTAGCAAAACAAGCTCTTGCGAATGGGCAACCAGTTATGATATTTGTTGCGCATGATAAATGTAGTGATTTAGCTGGTAGTCATCATGCTTTATTATTACTAGGTTATGATAATTCAGGAAATGTTATTTTCTTAGATAGTTGTTCTAGATATAGAAGTGCTAAAAAAAGAAACTTGGAGCAATTAATACTTGGATGTATGTCTGGAGATGGAATAGCTCATAATTGGATGAGGATGGTAATATTTTCTTTTTAGGAGGTAAAATATGTTAATACTTGATATAGCTAAAACTTGTAATGATCCTGCTCTTGGTAGTATTTTATCTTCTGTAAAGAGAATGGTAGATATTATACAAATAGTTGGACCAATACTTGCTATTATAGCTTTAATAATACTAGTATCAAGAATGGTAATGAATCCAGAAGATAAGAAAGCTCCTAAACAAATAAGAAATTGGTTAACAGCTTTATTGTTTTTGTTCTTTATACCAATGCTTGTCAATCTTACTATGGGTGTTTTAGGAGAGAGTTTTACTATTAGTTCTTGTTGGGGTTCTACTAGTAGTAATTTGGGAAGAAGTAGTTATATTGATCCATATAGTGGAAAAGAAAGAACAAAGTTTGTTACTGATACAGAGTATGAAAAAGGTGATGAGAAGAAGACAGATAATGATACATCAGCCACTTCAGGTTTAGGAACAGGTAATAGTAATATTGGGACAAGATTCTTTATTGGAGATTCTAGAACAGTGCAGATGTATTGCTATTTACATGATGATTGGAATGGTTCTACTGTTTCACGTTTAGCATCTGGACTTAGTGAGTCAAATGGAGATGTATGGTCTAGTAAAGGTGGTATGGGACTTAGTTGGATGAAGTCAACAGGAATACCAAATGTCGAAGCTAATTTTAAGAGTGGTACAGCTGTAATTATTTTAATGGGAGTAAATGACTTGTCAAATATTAATAATTACATTAGTTATTTAAATAGTAAAGCTAGTACGTGGACTAGTAATGGAGCTAATGTTTACTTTGTATCTGTCAATCCTACTAATGGTAGTTATAGTCATATGACTAATAGAATTAATAGTTTTAATAGTCAAATTAGAAATCTAAATGGAGTAAAATATATAGATACAAATAGTTATTTAAATAGTGTTGGTTTTACCGCAACAGATGGATTACATTATGATAAAGCTACATATAAAAAGATATATGACCATGTAGTTAGTAATCTATAAAAACTTATTAATAAAAAGAGGAAGAGGCTCTTCCTTTTTTATTTAATGTTTGCTATAATTTCAAGTGTACGAGGTGTGTTATGGCTAAAAAGAAGAAGAAAAAAACTGTACTTAGAACAGGAGAATTATTTTTTTGTGTAATAAGTTTATTAATAATGATAGCGATTGGTTTATATTTTGCTGGTAGAAGTCTTTATTATTATAGTAAGCAAAATGTAAAAATTAGAGAAGAAGCTATGACTTTAAATGGTATGATTATGAGTACTTATAAGGTTACTAAAGAAGAAAATGGATTGCATCAAGATACTGATGGTTATTATTTTAAAGGTAAAGTAGCTAATAACTATGTTAAGTATGGTAATAGATTATTTAGAGTAATTAGAATTAATACTGATGGTACTATTAAGGCTATTAGTGAAGATATATCTGCTACTTATATGTGGGGAGATAAAGATAGTTATAAGGATTCTATACTTAATAAATGGTTAGATTATAATGATTTATACTATGTAGGAGTATATTATAATACATTACCTAATCCAGAAAAGTATTTGGTTAAAACAAAATATACGGAAGATACTTTAGATGGTAGTAAAGTTAAAACTGGTAAAGATAAGTATTCTTCTTATGTTACAACTTTAGGTATTAAAGATTATAGTACTGCTGATGGTAAGAATAGTTTTATCAATATTAATAAGTCTTATTGGATAATAGGACATGATAAAGATAATTCTAATTTATATGTAGATACTGATGGTAGTATTACTCCAACTACGACATATGAATCTTATGGTGTTAGAGCTGTTATTACTTTTAAGAAGAATATAGAAGTAACTGGTGGTAATGGTAGTGCAGATGATGCTTTTAATATTAAACTTGGTGATGACGCTAATAAAGTTGGTAGTTATGTAAAGCTTGGTGATGATATCTGGAAAGTATATTTTGAGAATAAAGATACTTTAAGATTACATTTAGATAAGGTTTTATATAATAGTAGTTATAGTGATACTGGAAGTATATATGATCCAAAAGAATTTGGTAGTATTGCTTATAAGTTAAATGGTGAATTTATAAATAGTAAGAGTTATAAAAACACAATAATTAATGATTATTATTATACTGGAGAAATGAGTCCAGATACTGATTATGATTATATAGAGTTTTATCATAAAAGTGTTTTATGCAAAGTAGGATTATTAAATATATTTGATTATCATACTGATAATATGGATAATTACTTTTATATGACTACTACTAGTGGTGTTGGTAGTATGATATTTGTTAATCATAATGATGGTACTTTAGAAGATGCTTCAGTTCAAGATAGTAAAGGAGTAGTACCTGTTGTAACGATTAAGAAAGCTAGTATTAAAAGTGGTTCTGGTACTAAGGATGATCCATATAAGATATAAAGCTACAGTAGTAGCTTTTTTTCTTGTATAATTTTGTTTTTTTATGTATAATTATCTAGAGATGTATTTGGAGAGAGATATATGGCTAAAACTAAAAAGAAGAAGAGATTACGTTTAAAACTTAGTAAAATAACAATATTGATCTTTTTATTAGATTTATTAGTTATAGATGGTTTAATACTTATTAATAATGAGAATTTTAAAGCTTTTTGGATACCTACAGCTATGACAACTATGAAACATAAGTATTTAGCTTATACTTTATATGATGAAGATACTGTTAATAAAGTTATGAGTGAAAACTATATTGAACAAGTTAATGAAGAGATTAATTTAGATGATATAGTTATTGGTGGTAATAAGAAGAGAAAGCTTACTAGTAAGTATGAGAAAGAGTTATTTGCTAAGGATGCAGGTAATGATGTATATAAAACTATTAGATTAGTTGAACCTAAATATAAAGGTTGGTTAATAGGAGTATATGATCCGGCAGATGTAGAACTTGCAGTTAGTAGTAAATTAGGTAGAGCTGGACAATCTGTTAATACATTAGTTAAGAATAATGATGGACTAGTTGGTATTAATGGTGGTGGGTTTGAAGACTTAGATGGATGGGGTAATGGTTCTGTACCATATGGAACTATTATTCAAAATAGTAAAGTAATTTGGACTCATAGTGGTGGTTCTGGTGGCTTAATTGGATTTACTAAAGATCATAAAATGTATTTAACAAATGATGATCCTCAAACTGCAATTGCTAACGGAATGTGGGATGCTGTTGAGTTTGGACCAAACTTAATTGTTAATGGTA
>JAEEGL011274014.1_pt1 | contig 19710 bp, 17 predicted proteins | sample 9134231 | NCBI WGS metagenome assembly JAEEGL01 (sample SAMN16246548, study PRJNA631951) | gut metagenome | biome: gut microbiome; feature: rumen; material: fiber-attached | host: Bos | place: Iran: Karaj | collected 2018-10 | reverse complement strand
GCCATTTCTTCGATAAATACGGCGGCAATATGGGCGCCGAGGGCTGCGTCAGCTGGTCCTTCGACCGTCGGGGCGTCATCGTCATCGACAATGAGGAGGAAGAGCTGGAGGAGGATACGGTGATGATGGACGCGCTGGACGCCGGCGCGGACGATCTCAAGACCGACGAGGGCATCTTCACCGTGTACACCAACGACCCCGCCGCCTTCCCCGCCGTCAGCGGCGCGCTGGAGGAAAAGGGCTATAAGCTCCTCAGCGCCCAGGAGGAAATGGTCCCCCAGAACTATGTGAAGCTGGAGGACGAGGGCGATTTGAAAAACCTCAACAAAATGCTGGAAATGTTTGATGATAACGAGGACGTGGAAAACGTCTTCCACAACTGCGAAAACGCAGACGGCTGAGTCCGTGTCTGCTTCCGCCGGGCGCGTCAGCGCCCGGCGTGCTTTTTCGTGAGGAATAATCCCGCCTTTGCCGGATATGCTATGCCTGAGCGAATCTGACGAAATGAAGGGATAGACATGAAAAAGACCATTCTCCTGCTGCTGACGCTGATTCTGGCGATCTGCCTGATGGCGGGCTGCGATATGCAGAACGGGCGGGTGACCAATTCTCCCGCCGTGACCCTGACTCCGGGAAACACCCCGGGCCACACTCCCGTGGTGACGGACGTGCCCTCGCCCACGGCGACCCATTTCCCCTCCGCAACGCCGGGGACCGGTTCCTCTTCCGCCGAGGTGCCCGCCAACACCTCCGCGCCCGCCCCAAACACCACAGCGGGCTTCCGCTTCTGACTGTGACCCACCGGGAATACCCCGGTGGGTTACATATTGATACGGAACTTGTTTTCCCCGTCCATCTCTGTTAGAATACAGAAAAAAGCAAATATGGAAAGAGGAGCGATGGACATGATCTATGAGAACGGACAGGGCGGGGAATACGGCAAATACTTCGTCCAGACCCTCCAGTGCCCGCCCAATATGGGCACCCCGGAGTATCAGGAGCTGTACAAAGCCTTTTCCCACCGCATCCTGTGGATGGACGGGAATGTGGTCCCCGGGGCCTTTCAGATGAATACCGCCTGGTATTACGCGGTGCCGAAGCGGGACCCCATCTTCGAGGAGCATTCCCATCCCTACTGCGAGCTCCTGGGCTTCTTCGGCTCCGACCCGGAGGACCCCTACGACCTCCACGCGGAGATGATCTTCACCCTGGGGGGCGAGGAGCACCGGATCACCCGGTCCACCATGATCTTCATCCCGGAGAATCTGCCCCACAATCCCATGCGCATCCTGCGGGTGGATAAGCCCATGTTCCATTTCTCCATCGTGCCCAACAGCACCTACGACGGCACGAATACCTACAAATAAGCGGAAGGAGTGCCCGCCCATGGAGGAAAAGCCGGAAAAGGGATTCGCCTATTGGTTCACCAATGTGTTCTGGTATCATTACGGGAAGATCGCCATCATCGTGCTGATCCTGGTGATCATCGCGGTGTGGCTCACCGTGGACGCCCTGCACAAGGAGGAGTATGACCTGAACATGGTGGTGGCGGCCAACGGCCCCGTGTCGGACGCGGGGACGGAGGAGCTGCGGGCTGCCCTGGAGAAGGTCATCGGGGACGTGAACGGGGACGGTAAAGCCCTGATCAACATCCAGACCATCGACCTTGCCGACCCGGAGAACCTGGAGGGGAACCAGTACCGCCTCCTGCTGTACCTCTCCCTGCCGGAATTCACCCTCTTCGTGCTGGATGAGGACCGGAGCACATTGTTCTGCGGCAAGGAGGACACCTTCCAGCCCCTGGAAAATTACGGGGTGGAGACGGAGGACCCCACGGGCCTGCGGGTCTATGTGGGGGACAAGCCTCTGCTGAAAAACCTGGGGGGCTTTTCCTACTATGCCTCCCTGGCGGACTGGACCGTGAGCGGCAAAGGGGACCCCGCCATGACCAAGGCGGCGGTGAAGGCCCTGAACGCCATCCTGGGCTGAGCCGGTATGGAGTGCATCACCAGCCGGAAAAATCCGGCGATTCTGGAGTATCGCCGTCTCGCGGCGGACCGGGCATACCGGGCCGCCCAAAGCCTGTGCCTGGGCCAGGGAAGCAAGCTCCTGGGGGAGGCTCTTGCCGCCGGAAGGACCATGGTGAGCGTCCTCACGGCGGAGCCCCTGGAGGACCTGGACCCTTCGATCAGACAATACATCGCCGCCCCGGAGCTGCTGGCCTATGTTTCCCCCATGAAGTCGGCCCCGGAGCTGCTTTTCGCCTGTCGTGTGCCGGAGCCGGGTCCGGTGACGGGCAGCCGCCTCCTTTTGGCGGAGGACATGCAGGACCCGGGGAACGTGGGTACCCTCATCCGCACGGCAAACGCCTTCGGCATGGACGGGGTGATCCTGGCCGGCGCCTGCGCGGACCCCTACGGTCCCAAGGCGGTGCGGGCCTCCATGGGGGCGGTGTTCCGCCTTCCCGTGTGGACGCTCGCCGCCGCCGGGGCCCTGGAGGCGCTGAGGGAGCAGGGGATTCCCCTGATCGCGGCAGCCCTGCGGGAGGACTCCGCAGAGGCCGGTACATTTGTTTTTCCCCGCCGCCTGGCTCTGGCCATCGGGAACGAGGGCCACGGCCTTTCCCCGGAGGTGCTGGCGGCGGCGGATACGGTCCTGCGCATCCCCATGGAGCCCGGGGCGGAATCCCTGAACGCGGCGGCGGCCGCCGCAGTCCTGCTCTGGGAAGTCTATCGCAACCGGGAAGGGTGATCCTATGTCCGATCTGAGCTGTTGGCTCTGGCTGTCCCTCTGCAAAGACATGACCGCCGCCGGAGCCCAGAAGTACCTCCGCCGTTTCGGCACGGCGAAGGGGGTATACTATGCCCCGGAGAGTGATCTGCGGCAGGTGGAGGGGGCCGCGCCCAAGGAAGTGAAGGCCCTGCTGAACCGGAATATGGATAGGGTCCAGCGCGTCCAGGAGACCTGCGCCAGGGAAGGGGTGCGTATCCTCTGCCTCCAGGACGCGGATTATCCCGAGCGGCTGCGGAACATCCCCGACCCGCCCACGGTGCTGTACGTCCAGGGGACCCTGCCTCTGGTGGATGACCGGATCACCATCGGGGTGGTGGGCACCCGCCGGGCCTCCGCCTACGGCAAGGAGATGGCGGACACCCTGGGAAGGGGACTGGCGGAAGCGGGGGCCGTGGTGGTCACCGGCCTGGCTGAGGGGATCGACAGCGCTGCCGCCAAGGGTGCCCTCCGGGGCCACGGCAGCGTGATCGCGGTGCTGGGCACCTCCACGGATAAGGTCTATCCCTCCTGGAACACGAAGCTCCAGGATGCGGTGGCAAAGCTGGGAGCGCTGGTGAGCGAGTACCCGCCGGGCACCGGCCCCACCCGGGCGAGCTTCCCCATGCGGAACCGGATCATCAGCGGCCTGTGTCTGGGGGTCACCGTGGTCCAGGCGCCCCAGCGGAGCGGCTCCCTCATCACCGCCGCCAGGGCGCAGGAGCAGGGGCGAGACGTGTTCGTGGTGCCCGGTATGGCCAACGACCCGAACTTTGCGGGTTCCCACGCCCTCATCCGGGATGGGGCGCAGTTGGTCTGCACCGCCGAGGATATCCTGGAGGATTACCGCTTCCGCTATCCCCGCATGCTGGATATGCGGCGGAAAAAAGCAGCCGAGAATCGCCCCTTCCAGAATTATCCTAATCTTGACAAGCCCGGGGATGTAGGCTATCATGCACTGAAAGAACAGCTGGCGGAGCTCACGGAAGCGGAGCTGGAGGTAGTCAAGCTGCTGGTCAAAGGCCCGAAGCACAGCGACGATCTCATCGCCGCGGCGGGCAGGGAGGCGGGGGAGGTGCTTACCGCCCTCACCATGCTGCAGCTGAAGGGCTATGTGCAGGAGGAAAACCGGGTGTACCGCCTGCTGGTTTCCTGAGCAATAATTGGAGGAAGAAGGAGCGCTTTGCACAGCAAAGCAGAGAAGCACGAATGGAAAACGCACTTGTGATCGTGGAATCACCTGCGAAGGCAAGGACCATAGAGAAATACCTTGGAACGGGTTACACGGTGACCGCCTCCACCGGCCACCTGCGGGACCTGCCCAAGAGCACCATCGGCGTGGACATTGAGAAGGACTTTACGCCGGATTATGAACCCATCGCCGCCAAAAGCGAGATCATCAGCCGCCTCCAAAAGGAGGCCAAGAGCGCCGATATGGTCTTCCTGGCTACCGACCCTGACCGGGAGGGGGAGGCCATCTCCTGGCACCTGAAGGAGCTGCTGAAGCTGCCGGAGAAGAAGACCGCCCGGGTCACCTTCAACGAAATCACCAAGAAGGTGGTGCTGGAGAGCATCCAGAAGCCCAGGCAGATCGACATGGATCTGGTGGATGCCCAGCAGGCCCGGCGTATCCTGGACCGCATCGTGGGCTATAAGCTCAGCCCCCTGCTCTGGTCCAAAATCCGCCGGGGCCTGTCCGCGGGCCGGGTCCAGTCCGCCGTCACCCGCATGGTGGTGGACCGGGAGCGGGAGATCCGGGCCTTCGAGCCCAAGGAATACTGGCTCCTGGACGCGGACCTGCAGCCCCAGGGGAAGAAGGCGGCCTTCACCGCCCGCTTCTATGGAACCGAGAAGAAGAAAATGGAGCTGAACGACCGGGCGGCCGTGGACGAGGTCATGGACGCGGTGAAGGGCGCTCCCTTCCGCGTCAGCAGCGTGAAGCGGACGGATAAGACCCGCTCCCCGGCGGCTCCCTTCATCACCTCCACCCTCCAGCAGGAGGCCTCCCGGAGGCTGAATATGACCCCCCGGCGCACCATGTCCATCGCCCAGCAGCTGTATGAGGGCGTGAATGTGGGCGGGGAGAGCATCGGCCTCATCACCTATATGCGTACCGACTCCCTGCGGATCTCTGCGGAGGCTGTGGCCGCCGCGAAGAGCTTCATCCTTCGGGAGTACGGCAGCGAGTATTATCCCCCCAAGAGCCGCCAGTACAAGACCAGCAAGGACGCCCAGGACGCCCATGAGGCCATCCGGCCCTCCGACGTGGAGCTGACGCCGGAGAGCATCCGGAAGGATTTGTCGGAGGACCAGTACCGGCTGTACCGGCTCATCTGGCGGCGGTTCATGGCCAGCCAGATGGCCAACGCGGTGTATGACGCGGTGGCCGTGGACGCCGTTTCCGCGGGCTACGTGTTCAAGGCCAGCACCTCCTCCCTGAAATTCCCCGGCTTTACCAAGGTGTACGACAGCCAGGCCGAGGAAAACGAGGGGAAGGATACCCCGCTGCCCCAGCTCAGCGAAGGGGACCCCCTGGAACTGCTGAAGCTCACGGAGGAGCAGAAGTTCACCCAGCCTCCCGCCCGGTATACGGAGGATACCCTTATCCGGGCCATGGAGGAAAAGGGCATCGGCCGGCCCAGCACCTATGCCCCCACCGTCACCACCATCCTGGACCGGGAATACGTGGTGAAGGAGGGGAAGTTCCTCAAGCCCACCTCCCTGGGGGAGACCGTGACGGGCTTCATGGAGGAACGCTTCGGGGATATCGTGGACCTGGCCTTCACCGCCCATATGGAAGCCACCCTGGACGAGGTGGAGAAGGGGCAGAAGGCCTGGAAGCAGGTCCTGCGGGATTTCTACGGGGACTTTGCCCATTCCCTGGAGGATGCGGAGGTGAACCTGAAGGGCGTCCGCATCAAGGTGCCGGATGAGGTCACCAGCGAGATCTGCCCCAACTGCGGGCGGAATCTGGTGGTGAAAACCAGCCGTTTCGGCCGCTTCCTGGGCTGCCCGGGCTTCCCGGACTGCAAGTTCACCAAGCCCATCGTGGTGGAGATGCCGGGCCGCTGCCCCCAGTGCGGGGCGCGCATCCTGAAGCGCAGCTCCAAGAAGGGCTACACCTATTATGCCTGCGAGCGGGGAACCGAATGCGGCTTCATGACCTGGGACGTGCCCTTGAAGGACGACTGCCCCAGCTGCGGCAAGACCCTGTTCAAGCGCTCCGGCAGAGGGTATAGGAAACCCTTCTGCATCAATCCGGAGTGCAGCGCCTTTGTGCCCGAGGACCAGCGGGGTTACCGGAAAAAGAAGGAAGAGGGCGGGGAGGAGACCGCCGCTCCGGCAGCGGAGGAAAAGCCCGCACCGAAGAAGGCCGCGGCGAAGAAGCCTGCCGCCGGAAAAACGGCGGCGAAGAAGACGACGGCGAAAAAGACCGCTGCCAAGTCCGGGGCGAAGAAGACGAACACCACCCGGAAGAAGGCCGCTCCGAAGGAGAAAAACGATGCCTGAGCAGGTGACGGTGGTGGGCGCGGGCCTTGCGGGGTGCGAGGCCGCCTGGCAGCTGGCAAAGCGGGGCATCCCCGTGTGCCTGCGGGAGATGAAGCCGGAGAAGAAATCCCCGGCCCATGTTTCCGCGGACTTTGCCGAGCTGGTCTGCTCCAACTCCCTGCGCAGCGCCGACCCCACCAACGCCGTGGGCCTCCTGAAGGAGGAGATGCGGCGGCTGGATTCCCTCATCCTCCGCGCTGCGGATGAAAACCGGGTGGAGGCGGGAAGTGCCCTTGCGGTGGACCGGGTGAGCTTTGCCGCCGCCGTCACCAAAACCATCCGCACCCATCCCCTGATTCGGGTGGAGGAGGGGGAGGTCACGGCAATCCCCCAGGGGACCGTCATTCTGGCCACCGGCCCCCTCACCTCCGACGCCCTGAGTGAGGCCATCGCCCAAAAGCTGGGGGAGGGCACCTATCTGCATTTTTACGATGCCGCCGCCCCCATCGTCACTCTGGACAGCGTGGATATGGAGGAGGCGTTTTTCGCCTCCCGCTACAATAAGGGCAGCGCGGATTATGTAAACTGCCCCATGGACAAGGAGACCTATCTGGCCTTCCGGGAAGCCCTGGCATCGGCGGAGGAGGCCAAGGTCCACGGCTTTGAGGATAAGCTGGTATTCGAGGGCTGCATGCCCGTGGAGGTCATGGCCCGGCGGGGGATCGACACCCTGCGGTACGGGCCCCTGAAGCCCCGGGGCATCACCGACCCCAAAACCGGGCGGGAGCCCTACGCTGTGGTGCAGCTCCGGCGGGACAACTTCGCCGGGAGCCTGTACAACCTGGTGGGCTTCCAGACCCACCTGACCTTTGGGGAGCAGAAGCGGGTATTTTCCATGATACCCGCCCTGAGGGACGCGGAATTCGTCCGCTACGGGGTGATGCACCGGAACACCTATCTGGACTCTCCCCGGCTGCTGGACGGGCGATATCGTCTGAGGACGGAGCCCCGCATCCGCTTTGCGGGGCAGATCACCGGGGTGGAGGGATACGTGGAATCCGCCGCCTCCGGTCTGCTGTGCGGCTTGCAGACCGCCCGGGAGCTCCTGGGGCAGGAGCCCCTGGACTTCACCCGGGAGACCGCCATCGGCGCGCTGGCCGCCTATGTGAGCGACGAGTCCGTGGCGGTGTTCCAGCCCATGAACGTGAATTACGGGATCATCGCTCCCCCGGAGGGGAGAGTTAAAGGGAAACGCAGCCGGAACGCGGTCCTGTCCCAGCGGGCTTTGGACCGGCTGGCACAGGTGCTGGTTTCGGAGAGAGAGGGAATAGAATGAAGATCATCGTAGACGCCATGGGCGGCGACAACGCCCCCGGGGAGATCGTCAAGGGCGCCGTCCAGGCGGTGGAAGAGCTGGGGACGGAGGTGGTCCTGGTGGGCCGTGCGGAGGATATCCTCCAAGCGCTCCAGTCCATGGGCCGTACCGATCTGCCCAAGGGCCTGGAGATCGCCAACAGCACGCAGGTGGTCACCATGGAGGACGACCCTGCCCGGGCTGTGCGGGACAAGAAGGACTCCTCCATGACCGTGATGCTCCGTATGCTCAGGGACGGGGAAGGGGACGCGGCGGTCTCCGCCGGCAGCACCGGCGCCCTGCTTTCCGGCGCCACCCTGGTGGTGAAGCGTATCCGGGGCGTGCGGCGTGCGGCCCTGGCCCCCATCCTGCCCACGAAAAAGGGGAGCTGCGTGCTCATCGACTGCGGAGCCAATGCGGAGTGCAGCCCGGAATATCTGGTGCAGTTCGCCTTCATGGGGGACGCCCTGGCCCGGCTGTACAACGGCGTGGATAAGCCCCGGGTGGGGCTGCTGAACATCGGAGCGGAGCCCGGCAAGGGAACGAGCCTGCAGAAGGACACCTACCGTCTGCTGGAGCAGGCGGGGGAAGCGGGCAAGCTGAACTTCATCGGCAACGTGGAGGGCAGGGACATTTTTGAAGGCGTCGCGGACGTGCTGGTGACGGACGGGTTTTCCGGGAATGTTCTGCTGAAAACCGTGGAAGGCACGGCCATGTACATCACCGGTGAGCTGAAAAGCATGTTCCTGAGCTCCATGAAAACCAAGCTGGCGGCGCTTATGGTGAAGAAGGATTTTCAGGGCTTCAAGAAGAAGCTGGATTATCGGGAGGTCGGGGGCACCGTGTTCCTGGGCATAACCAAGCCCGTGGTGAAGGCCCACGGCTCCTGTGACGCCCGGGCCATGAAGAACGCCATTGCCCAGGCCATGCGGCTGGCCTCCTCGGATATGGCGAAGGACCTGGCGGAAAAGCTGGCGGACCTGCCCACCCTGGAGACGGAGCCCGCCCATGAATGAGCTGGAAGCCAGTCTGGGTTACGCCTTCCGGCGGCGGGAGCTGCTGGAGCATGCGCTGACCCACAGCTCCTGGTCCAATGAGCGGGGCAGCGGCCACCTGGGCAGCAACGAGAGGCTGGAGTTCCTGGGGGATTCCGTCCTGGGCTGGATGGTGGCGGAAAGCCTGTACCGCCTGTTCCCCAAGATGCCGGAGGGGGATATGACCCGCCTCCGGGCCGAGCTGGTGTGCGAAAGCAGCCTGGCGGAGGCCTCTGAGACCATCGGCCTGGGGAAGTATCTCCGCTTGGGCCGGGGGGAGGAGCAGGGGGGAGGCCGTACCCGGCCCTCCATCATCGCGGATGCCTTCGAGGCCACCCTGGCCGCCGTGTATATCGACGGGGGAGAAGTCCCCGCCAGAGCCATGGTGGAGCGGTTCATCCTCTCCAAGCTGCAGACAGCCGCGAAGAGCGGAAGCCGTGACTATAAGACCGCCCTCCAGGAGGAGGTGCAGCATATGGGCCTGGCCGCCCCCGTGTACCGCATGACGGGGGAGAGCGGACCGGACCACAACAAGCTCTTTTCCGCCCAGGTCCTCTATGACGGCAAGGTGGCCGGGGAGGGCAGCGGCAGGAGCAAGAAGGAAGCGGAACAGGCTGCGGCGAAGAGCGCCCTGGAGGCCTTCCGGGCGGGGGAGACGGAATGACCCCACGCCGCCGCATCGTGCCGGTGTTCGTGCCCCATCTGGGGTGCCCGCACCGGTGTGTGTTCTGCGACCAGAAGACCATCTCCGGCATGCAGCAGCCTGCCGGACCGGATACCGTGCGGGAAACCTTGCGCTCCGCGCAGGCTCTGTCGGCCTGGGCGGAGCTGGCGTTTTACGGAGGGAGCTTCACCGCCATCCCCTGGGCGGAGCAGAGGGCTTTGCTGGAGGCGGCCCAGCCCTTCCGGGAATCCGGCTTCCTCACCTCCATCCGCCTTTCCACCAGGCCGGATGCCGTCACCGAAGCGGGCCTGGAGCGGCTGAAAGCCTACGGGGTGGAGACGGTGGAGCTGGGAGCCCAGTCCATGGACGACCGGGTCCTGACCCTCTCCGGCCGCGGACACAAAGCGGAGGATACGGTGAACGCCGTGGGCCTCCTCCGAAAATGGGGATACCGGGTAATCCTCCAGATGATGACCGGCCTTCCCGGGGCGGACCCGGCGGGGGACCTGCGTACTGCGGAAAAGCTTGCCGCTCTTAAGCCGGATGGGGTGCGCATCTATCCCACCCTGGTGCTCCGGGGCACGCCCCTGGCGTCCCTTTTGGAACAGGGCGCATATTCTGCCCCCAGCCTGGAGGAAGTGGTGGAGACCTGCGCGCCGATCCTTGCCCTGTTCCGGCGGGAGGAAATCCCCATTCTGCGGCTGGGGCTCCATCCCTCCCGGGAGCTGGAGGAAAAGCTCCTGGCGGGGCCCTATCACCCGGCCTTCGGGGAGCTGGTCCAGTCCCGTCTGTACCGGAATGAGGCGGAGCGGCTCCTGGCCGCGGAGCCCGTAATGCCCCGGGATGTCACCCTTCTGGTCCATCCCGGCGGCGTATCCAAGCTCACGGGGCAGGGCAGGGGGAACCTCCTGTGGCTGAAGGACCGTTTCCAGCTGGATTCCCTCCGGGTCAAGCCCGGGGATTTGCCAACGGGAGCTATTGCAATCGGGAAAAACGTATAGTAAAATATCACTTTATGAGCGATCAATTTGTTTGCTGGAGTGTGAAAGCTTGGATCTGCGGGCGTTAGAGATACAGGGCTTCAAGTCCTTCCCGGATAAGCTGCGTCTGACCTTCGAGGAGCGGTACTGCGCCATCGTGGGCCCCAACGGCAGCGGAAAATCGAATATCTCCGACGCCATCACCTGGGTCCTGGGGGAACAGCGGACCAAGGCGCTCCGGGGCGGCAAGATGGAGGACGTGATCTTCGGCGGCACCGCCCAGCGGAGCGCCTCGGGCTTTGCCCAGGTCTCCCTGGTGCTGGGGAACGAGGACCGGTCCCTGCCCTGGGACGCGGACGAGGTGATGATCACCCGCCGGTATTACCGCAGCGGAGACAGCGAGTATTACATCAACCGCAAGCTGGTGCGCCTGAAGGACGTGAATACCCTCCTGATGGATACCGGCCTGGGGCGGGACGGCTATTCCCTGGTGGGACAGGGCCGGGTGGATGAGATCCTGGCCGCCAAGAGCACGGACCGGCGGGAGATCTTCGAGGAAGCCGCGGGTATTTCCAAGTACCGCTATCAGCGGGAGGAGACCCTGCGAAAGCTGGAGCGCACGGAGCAAGACCTCCTGCGCCTGGGGGACAAGCTGGGGGAGCTTACCCTGCAGCTGGAGCCTCTCCGAAGCCAGGCGGAGACCGCGAAGAAATACCTGCTCATGCGGGACGAGCTTCGGGGTCTGGAAATCTCCCTGTGGATGGACGCCCTGGATAGGCTCACGGACCAGACCCGGCTCCTGGCCCAGGATTACGAGGCCGCCGGGGAACAGCTGAAGGGCGAGAAGGAAAAGCTGGAGGCGCTGTATCAGACCTCCGAGGCTTGCAGCGAGGGGATCCGGGCCGCGGACGAGCGGGCGGAGCAGCTCCGGGGAGAGATCGGGGAGCTGGAAAACAAGGCCTCCCAGCTGAGCCACGACGCGGACCTTCTGGACGCGGAGGAGAAGAGCAACCTGGCCGCCATAGAGCGGCTGAAGCAGGAGGATGACCGCCAGCGGGAGCGGGTGGAGGACCTGAACGCCCGCATCCAGGAGCGGCAGGCCCGGCTCCGGGAGCTGGAGGAGGAGCGGCAGGAGGTCCTGAGTCAGCAGGAGAACCTGTTCAACACCAGCAGCGAAACCAGCCTGGAGGCGGACCGGGCGGAGCAGGATTTGGAAAAGCTCACCGCCAAGGCCGCGGAGGAGGAGAATGCCGCCGCCGCGGAGGAAGCCAGATTGGAGACCATCCGGGCCTCCGCCCGGGCCCTGGCGGAGGGCGGGACCGAGGCCAAGGCGGAGCGGGATAAGCTCGCTCTGCGGCTGGAGGCGGAAAAGGCCGCTTTGGAAAAAACCGAAGCGGCATTGAAGGAAAAACAGGAGAGCGCGGTATCCGCGGAGAATCAGCGCCAGGGCTACCAGCTGCGGGCGGATACCCGGCGGAAGCGCACCGAGGCGCTGACGGAAGAACTGCGGAAGCTGCGCATGGATGAGCGGGCGGTCCAGACCCGGGTCAGCCTGCTCAGCGATATGGAAAAGGAATACGAGGGCTTTTCCAAGGCGGTGCGGGTGGTCATGCGGGAGAAGGGCCGGGGCACCCTCCGGGGCATTCACGGCACCGTGGCCGGCCTTATCCATACGGAGGACCGGTATACCGTGGCCCTGGAAACCGCCCTGGGCAGCTCTCTACAGAGCATCGTGGTGGACCGGGAGGAGGACGGCAAGGCAGCCATCAACCTGCTGAAACGGCAGGATGGGGGCCGGGCCACCTTCCTGCCCCTCACCGCCATCCGGGGCACCGAGCTCCAGGAACGGGAGCTGGACCGGATGGAGGGCTTTGAAGGCATCGCCTCCCGGCTGGCGGAGACGGAGCCCGCCTATGGGGAGATCCTGCGGAACCTCCTGGGCAGGACCGTGGTGGCGGAGGATCTGGATTCGGCCATCGCCATCTCCCGGCGCTTCAAGGCCCGGTTCCGCATCGTCACCCTGGACGGGCAGCTGGTGAATGCCGGCGGCTCCATGACCGGCGGCAGCGCCGCCCGGAACGTGGGCATCCTCTCCCGGGCAAACGAGCTCCAGCGTCTGCGGACGGAGCTGACGGAGCTGACCCGGGAGGCGGAGGCGGCGGAGCGGGAGCTCCACGCCGGGGAAAAGGATCTGGCCAACGCCGCCTATGCCCTGGAGACCGCGGCCCTGAACCTGCGTCAGGCTCAGGACGAGGTCCTGAAGCTGGAGGCGGAGCTGAAACAGCGGACCCTTCTGGTGGAGGCGGTGGAAGCCAGCCTGCAGACGGCGGAGGGGAATATGGACCGCAGCCGGGAGGAGGCGGAACGTCTCCGCAAGGCCGCCGAAGCGGCGGAGAGCGGACGGGAGGCCCACCGGCGGGAGGCGGAGCGCCTGACCGGTCTGGCGGAGGCCCAGAGCAGGGATCGGAAGTCCATTGCGGAAAAGCTCCGGCAGCTGAGCGAGGCCGCAGGCAAGCTCCGGGAACGGGAGGCCGCGATCCGGACAGAGCAGACCGCCCTGGAGCAGAGCATCCGGGAATGGCAGGAGCTCATCAGGGGCTATTCCGCAGAGGGGACAGACCGGGAGGAAAGCCGGAAGTCCCTGGAGAAGGAGAACGAGGATATCCGGCGCAGGAGCGCCCAGCGCCGCGCGGAGGCGGAGCAGCAGCGGCAGGAGGCGGAGAACCGCCGTCCCGCCCTGGAGACCGCCATGCAGGAGCGGCAGCGGTGTGAGGCGAACCGGAGCAAGGCGGAACGGGAAGCCCAGGAGCGGAACCGGAGCATCAACGAGCTGGAACGGCGAACGGCCGAAATGGGCCAGCGGAAGGCCGCGGCGGATATGGAGGAGCGGCAGCTCCTGGACAAGCTGTGGGACGGATACGGGCTCAGCCGCAGCGCCGCCCAGAGCCAGCGGCAGACCCTGGAGAGCAGCTCCAGGGCCCAAAAGCGGGCCGGGCAGCTGCGCCGGGAAATGGGAGCCCTGGGTACACCCAACCTGGCGGCCATCGAGGATTTTGATAGGGTAAACGAGCGGTATACCTACCTCAGCACCCAGAAGGCGGATGTGGAGAAGGCCAAGAAGGAGCTGGAGGAGGTCCTGACCACCGTCACCCGGGAGATGGAGCGCATTTTCGGCCAGGAGTTCGCGGCTGTGGCGGAGAGCTTCAGCCAGACCTTTACGGCGCTCTTCGGCGGAGGAAAGGCGGAGCTGGTGCTGGAGGACCCGGAGGACATCCTGAACTGCGGCATCGAGATCCGGGTACAGCCGCCGGGGAAAGCCCTGCGGACCCTCACTCTGCTTTCCGGCGGGGAACGGGCCTTCGTGGCCATCGCCCTGTACTTTGCCATGCTGAAGGTGCGGCCCGCCCCCTTCTGCGTGCTGGATGAGATCGAATCCGCCCTGGATGAGGCGAATGTATCCCGCTTTGCCCGGTATACCCGGCGCATGTCCGAGAACACCCAGTTCCTGGTAATCACCCACCGCCGGGGCACCATGGAGGAAGCGGACATGCTCTACGGCGTCACCATGCAGAAGGGCATCTCCCAGGTCCTGCGGGTGGACCTGAAGGAAGCGGTGAAGAATACGGAGGCGTGACCATGAGTTTTCTGGATAAGATAAAAAACGGCCTGAGCAAGACCCGGAAGAACCTCACCGGGCTGCTGGACAGCTTTACCGGCGCAAACGACGAGTTTTTCGACGAGTTGGAGGAGTCCCTGATTCTGGCGGATATGGGGGCGGAGCTGGCGGTATCCACCGTGGATGAACTGCGGGAGCGGGCGAAGCATGAGGGCCTCCACGGCGGGGAAGAGATCCGCGCCGCCTTGAAGGAGAGCCTTGCCGCCACCCTGGCGGAGGCGGGGGATACCCGGCTGAAGCTGGATACCAAGCCCTCCGTCATCCTGGTGATCGGGGTGAACGGGGTGGGGAAGACCACCACCATCGGCAAGCTGGCCGCCCGGCTCACCGGGGAGGGGAAGAAGGTCCTGCTCTGCGCGGGGGATACCTTCCGGGCCGCCGCGGCGGAGCAGCTCACCATCTGGGCGAACCGGGCCGGGGCGGACATCGTGCGCCATGAGGAGGGGTCCGATCCCGGGGCCGTGGTGTTCGACGGCATCGCCGCCGCCAAGGCGCGGGGGACGGACGTGCTCATCTGCGATACCGCAGGCCGGCTGCACAATAAGACGAACCTGATGAACGAGCTGAACAAGATCAGCCGAATCATCGACAGGGAGCTCCCCGGGGCCAGCCGGGAGAATCTGCTGGTGCTGGATGCGGGAACCGGGCAGAACGGCCTGATTCAGGCCCGGCAGTTCAGTCAGTCCGCCGGGGTCACCGGCCTGGTCCTCACCAAGCTGGACGGCACCGCCAAGGGCGGCATCGCCTTTGCGGTGAATCGGGAGCTGGGCATCCCCGTGAAGCTCATCGGCGTAGGGGAGCAGGAGGACGACCTGCTGGACTTCGACCCGGATTCCTTTGTGGAGGCGCTGCTGTCATGAAACCCCTGACCTTTGTGCTGGCCAGCAAGAACAAGAAGAAGTTGGCGGAAATGCAGACCATCCTGGGGGAAATGGGCATCCGGGTGCTGTCCCAGGCCCAGGCCGGGGTGGATTTGGAGCCGGAGGAGACGGGCACCACCTTCGAGGAAAACGCCGTGATCAAAGCCAGGGCGGTGTCTGAGGCCAGCGGCCTGCCCGCCATCGCGGATGATTCAGGCCTGATGGTGGACGCCCTGGACGGAGCCCCGGGGGTGTATTCCGCCCGGTACGGCGGCGACCACGGGCTCAGCGACGAGTTCCGGTGGAAGCTGCTGCTGAAGAATATGGAAGACAAGGAACAAAGAGGCGCGAAATACGTCTCTGTGATAGCGGCGGTTTTTCCCGACGGGAGGGTCCTCACCGCCCGGGGGGAGTGCCACGGGGAGATCGCCCGGGCGCCCAGGGGTGACGGCGGCTTCGGCTACGATCCCATTTTCCGCCTGCCGGACGGACGACATATGGCGGAGATCGATTTGGAGGAAAAGAACCGCATCTCCCACAGGGCCATCGCCCTGGAGAAGATGCAGAAGATACTGATGGAGTGTTTTGGGGAATGACGGGAAAACAGAGAGCATATCTGCGGGGTCTGGCGAATCCGCTGGAGACCATCATCTATGTGGGCAAGGGCGGCATCACCGAAGCGGTGATCCGGCAGACGGAGGAAGCCCTGGCGGCCCGTGAGCTCATCAAGGGCCGGGTGCTGGAGGCATCCCTGCTCACCGCCCGGGAGGCCTGCGACCAGCTGGCGGAGGCCACGGGGGCGGAGGGCGTCCAGTCCATCGGCAGCCGCTTCGTGCTGTACAAAGCAAGCCCCGACGAACCGAAGATCACCCTGCCCAAGGGATGAAGCAGGGCTTTTTCGGGGGCACCTTCAATCCCCCGCACCTGGGGCATATCCGGGCAGCCAGAGCCGCAGCGGAGCAGCTGGGGCTGGATAGGGTATGCTTTATCCCCACCGGTGAGCCCCCCCACAAGACCCTGCCGGAGGATACGGCCACTGCGGAGCAGCGGCTGGAGATGGCCCGGCTGGCCGCGGCCATGGTCCCCGGGGCCTGCGCCCTGGACCTGGAGGTCCGGCGGGAGGGCCCAAGCTACAGCGTCGTCACCGCGAAGGAGCTCATGGATATGGACCCGGGCGGGGAGCTGTGGCTCCTGTGCGGCACGGATATGTTCCTCAGCCTGGATAGGTGGTACATGGCGGACTGGCTGCTGCGAAACCTCTGCATCGCCGCCTATCCCCGGAAGGCCGGAGAACTGGCAGCCCTGGAGGAACAGGCCCAGGTCCTGCGGATGAACTGGAACGCCCGGGTGGAGATCATCCGCCTGGAGCCCCTGGAGGTCTCCTCCACGGAGGTGCGGGCCGCCCTGAAGCAGGGCGCGGGCAGCGGATACCTGGGGGACGAGATCTACGCCTTTATCCTCCGCAGCCGCCTGTACGGCGCAAAGCCGGAGCCGGAAGCCCTGTGGCGCCTGGCCCTGCCGCTGCAGGTGGAAAAGCGCCTTCCCCACATCCGGGGCTGCCGGGAAACGGCGGTACACCTGGCGGAGCGGTGGGGCGCCGACCCGGCGGAGGCGGCGCGGGCCGCCATCCTCCATGACGTGACCAAGGGCGTGGAGCCGGAAGAGCAGTTGCGTTTGTGCAGGGAGTGTGGTATAATCCCAGGAATCGGTATGTCCGCCCACGGGGAGAACCTTTCCCCGGAGGAGGGGGAGAAGTTCATCAAGCGTTACGGCGCGGTACTCCATGCCTTTTCCGGCGCAGCTGTGGCCTGGGGGCGCTTCGGTGTTTCTCCGGAGGTGCGGGACGCCATCATGTGGCACACCACCGGCAGACGGGAGATGACCCTTCTGGAGAAGATCATCTGGCTTGCGGACTATATCGAACCCAATCGGACCATGGACGGCGTGGACAAGGTCCGCAAAAAGGCGGAAAAGGACCTGGACGAAGCTCTGCGCACGGCGATGCAGGCCAGTCTGGACCATGTGGATAAGCGCGGGGGGAAACCCCATCCGGCCACCCGTGAGGCCCTGGCCGATTTAAAGAAAAAGGAATCGAAAGCATGAAATTGTTTGGAGGCTTCAGCGGGAAGCACTTCCATCACGACGGCGAGGAAAACCCCGCCGCTCAACCGGAGGAAGTTTCCGCTGTGCAGGAACCTGAGACCGGAGAAGCACCGGAGGCGGAAGAGCCTATCCGGGAAGCGGAGCCGGCAGAGGCGGAGGAGAACGGCCGCACCCCTGAGGAGCAGGCGGAGATCGACGAGATGATCCGCCGGTATCAGCGGAAGAAGCGCATCCGCCGCTGGATCGTTCTGGGGGTCATTGTCGCCCTCCTGGCTGTGGGATACATCATCTATAAATCCACGGTCAAGCCCCCGGAGATCGTGCGGCCCACACCCACAGCAGCAGCCCATACCGCAGCGCCCACGACCAAGCCCGGCAGCAAGCCCGGGGAACCCACCGCAGCCCCCACCGAGGAGCCGGAGGTCACCCCCACCCCCGAGGTGCTGCGGGAGCGGAGGGAGAATGTATACTCCATCCTCATTCTGGGACATGATCAGGGCAACGGCAATACGGATACCATCATGATCATGCAGTATGACATGGACGCCGGGGAGATCAACGTGCTGAGCATCCCCCGGGATACCTGCGCCAACGTGGAATCCAATGAGGCGAACAACGAGCTGAAGAAGATCAGCGGCATCTACGCCCGGGCCGGGGTGGACGGCGTGATGGAGGCGGTGGGAGATATCTTCGGCGCTCCCATGGACGGGTATATCATGGTGGGACTCAACGGCTTCGTCCAGCTGGTGGATACCATCGGCGGCGTGGACTTCTACGTGCCCTATTATATGAATTATGACGACCCCACCCAGGACCTGCACATCCATTTCAACGAGGGCATGCAGCATCTGGACGGCTATAACGCGGTGAAGGTGGTCCGGTGGCGGCAGAATAACGACGGCACCAATTACGGTGATCTTGTCCGCATTCAGACGCAGCAGGCCTTCCTCACCACCGTGGCGAAGAAGTGCCTGAGCCTGTCCAACCTGGCCTCCAATCTTTCGGAGTATGTGAAAATATTTGAAACCTACGTCAGGACCGACCTCACCAACGGCAACCTGATCTGGTTCGGCCAGCAGTTCCTGAGCCTGGGCATGGAGAACATCCACTTTTACACCATCCCCTCCAACGCCACCGATACCATCAAGGGCTGGGCCTACGGCACCATCCTGGTGGATGAATGGCTGGAAATGCTGAACGCGCATTTCAACGTGTATAATCTGCCCCTGGCGGAGGAGGACGTGGACATCATCTCCCGGGACGAGGAGGGCAACCTCTACGCCACCAGCGGCGTGATCAAGGGCGGAATGGAGTCCTTCCTGGACTATCACGTCTACCTGAAGCGGCTGGAGGCCTGGTTGGCGACCCAGCGGCCCAAGGAGGAAAACACCGGGGAAGAGATACCGCCCCAGGAGCCCGCAAACCCCGGGGAAACCGGCGGCTCAGGGGAAACGGAACCCGCCGAACCCATAAGCGAATCGGAAACCGGGAATACGGAGCCCGAGCCCACCCCGGAACCGGAACCCGAACCCGCCCCCGCCCAGGAGAGCGAAGGCGGAGCCGGGGAGGATGAAGCAGCCTGAGCCCGCCTAACGCGGGATAGAAACGGAGGAAAGAATATGCTCACCCCTCAGGAGGTAATGGAAGCCATCGTCCGCACGCTGGACGGCAAGAAGGCCAGGGACATCACCGTGCTGAAAACGGAGAAGATCACCATCCTGGCAAACTACTTCGTCATCTGCACCGCCGGCTCCACCACCCAGATCAAGACCCTGAACGACGAAACGGGCAAGGTGCTCAGCGAACTGGGAGAGCCCCCGCTGCACAACGAGGGTTACCGGGACGGCGGCTGGGTCCTGCTGGACTTCGGCTGCGTCGTGGTGCACATTTTCTTGGAGGAGACCCGGAAGTTCTACGACCTGGAACGCCTCTGGAGCGACGCGGAAAAAGTGGACATCTCTTCACTGCTCACGGAATAATCGAGGAAAGCTGGACGGAAGATGAAGTACGAGTATCATCAGATCGAGAAAAAGTGGCAGAAGGTCTGGGAGGAACAGAAGACCAATTCTGCCGATAATCACAGCGATAAGCCCAAGTTTTACGGCCTGATCGAGTTCCCCTATCCCTCCGGGGACGGGCTCCATGTGGGACACCCCAGGCCCTATACCGCCATGGACATCATCTGCCGGAAGCGGCGGATGGAGGGGTACAATGTGCTGTTCCCCATCGGGTTCGACGCCTTCGGCCTGCCCACGGAGAACTTCGCCATCAAGAACCACGTCCATCCCCGGGAGGTGACGAAGCGGAATATCGCCCGCTTCACCGACCAGCTGAAAATGCTGGGCTTCTCCTTCGACTGGGACCGGGTGGTGGACACCACGGATCCGGAGTATTACAAGTGGACCCAGTGGATCTTCCTGCAGATGTTCAAGAAGGGCCTGGCCTACAAGTCCAAGATGCCCGTCAACTGGTGCACCAGCTGTAAGTGCGTCCTCGCCAACGAGGAAGTGGTCAACGGCGTGTGCGAGCGCTGCGGGAGCCCCGTGGTGCGGCGGGAAAAGAGCCAGTGGATGCTGGCCATCACGAAATATGCCCAGCGCCTCATCGACGATCTGGACGATCTGGACTATATCGAACGGGTGAAGATCCAGCAGCGGAACTGGATCGGCCGCCGCACCGGCGCGGAGGTCACCTTCAAGACCACTGCCGGAGACGATATGCTGATCTTCACTACCCGCCCGGATACCATGTTCGGCGCGACCTATATGGTCATGAGTCCGG
>JAEEGL010352541.1_pt1 | contig 19711 bp, 14 predicted proteins | sample 9134231 | NCBI WGS metagenome assembly JAEEGL01 (sample SAMN16246548, study PRJNA631951) | gut metagenome | biome: gut microbiome; feature: rumen; material: fiber-attached | host: Bos | place: Iran: Karaj | collected 2018-10 | reverse complement strand
TTTGTAATCAGCAGGTCGGGGGTTCGAGTCCGTCCACCAGCTCCAATTGAATATGGGAGAGTTCCCGAGCGGCCAAAGGGGGCAGACTGTAAATCTGTTGTCGACGACTTCGGTGGTTCGAATCCACCCTCTCCCACCACAAGAAGGTACCTGAGAAGGTGCCTTTTTTGTTTGCAAAATGCCCGGATTTGGCTTCACAGCTGGGTTTTCGGGCAATCTCAGATCAACACGGACTAAGCTCAGAATAACCGTTTGTGGGGCAAAAAAGTGGGATTTTTGGGATGGCTTTGTGGGATTTTTCGCAAAATCGGCCTTTTTGGGGGTACGGTTTTCGGCCCCTGAAAAGCAGGTCCCGAAATCCCGTTTTTTGGCTTCATTGCTGGGAAAACCGGACTTTTCCGTTTGTCTTTCGAAACGGTTTTTGAAGGTCCGGCGCGCCGTTTCAGCGGGATTTTCGGCCAGTTTTGTGGGATTTTTTGCAAAAGTCGGCGTTTCGGATGGAAAATCAGGAAGATTTCCGGAAAATTCAGTTCTCAGGATCCTCTTTCTTTATGCTTATTCTCAGTCCGGAACGAACTTCTCAGACTGATTCTTAAGCAGAAAAAGAGAGAAAAAGGGCCTTTTTCAATGGGATTTTGGGACGGTTTTGTGGGATTTTCGGCAAAAATCGCGTTTTTGGGGGTACGGCAGTTTTTTCCGTAAAATGCAGCTTCCGAAGCCCGATTTTTACCCATTTTTTCCGTCCGATAAGGGTTTTTTCGGCTGATTTTCAAGGCGGGAAGAACAACGGCATTTGTGGGATTTGAGAACGGTTTTGTGGGATTTTCCGCAAAAAACGGGTTTTTGGGGGTACGGAAACCGGGTTCTTCGGAAAAAACGGAGGTCATGTTATGAAAGGTACCCTGCAGCAGCTCCCCATCGATTCCCTTGACGGTTTCCCGTCCCATCCCTTCCGCCTGAGAAATGACATTGAATTTCTCAACCTGCTGAAAAGTATTTCCGCCCACGGCGTCCTTCAGCCGATCATCGTACGTCCGGTTGCAGACCGGTTTCAGATCCTTGCCGGTCACCGCAGAAAACGGGTATGCGAGATCCTGCAGTTTGATCACATCCCCGGGATCGTATATGACTGCGATGAGTCTGAAGCGACGCTGCTCATGCTGGATTCCAATCTGCACCAGCGGCAGAATCTGCTTCCGAGCGAGAAAGCATTCGCTTATAAAATGAAGCTGGACGTGTTGAATAAGACTGCCGGAAGGCCGAAAAAAGACGTGCCCCCAGTGGGGTCAGATTTCCGGACCAACGAACAGTTTGAAGACAGCCGGGAACAGGTACGCAGATTTGTCAGACTGACCCACCTTGTGCCGGAGCTCCTGGAGTTCGTTGACGAGGACCGCATCCGTATGCGCCCGGCGGTGGAGCTCTCGTATCTGGACGAGGAGAACCAGCGCGACGTCGTGGATTTCATCGACGAAAACGAAAGCACCCCCTCCCACGCACAAACAATCATCCTCCGCAGGCTCTTCGAAGAAGGCTCCTTAACGCGGGACGAGATCTACAGTGTGCTGTCCGAACTGAAGGGCAACCAGAGAGAACGCCTGACGCTCAGACTGGAACGGATCCGGACGCTGATCCCGGATTCCGTCCCCGTGTCTGAATACGAGAACTATATCCTCTCCGCCCTGCAAAAGATCCGGAACCTCTGAACGGGGCTGAACGGTATCCCAATATCAGTATGGAGTCGCATAATTGCATTTCTTGCACGTTTGCCACATAATGGCGGTGAAACAAGAAGGAGGTGCAAGGTATGGATTGGTTTGACGAAGCAACTGAGAGTTTCGGCGACGTCAGTTTTTACAACGTTTACGATATTTCAATGATGACGGGCTGGAGTTACTCAACGGTGCAGAAGCTGTTCAATGACCCGGAATTCCCCGCTGCGGATTTCGGAAAATGCAAAGTCGTTGAGAAACACGCGCTGATCAAGTATTTCTCAGTCAGACACGAGAAGAAAAACGACGCCCACTGGCAACGAAACTGATTCAGTGATTATAACGGTTTCGCAGTCAAAAAACATTTCAAAAATGCCGGACGCTTTTGGCCCGGCATCTTTGACATCTGTAAGCGTTTTGACGAAGAGAAAAGAGGTGATGCAGAATGATTATCGATACTGACTCAAAAGTGCCGTTTTTCTTAAGCATAAAGGAGGCTTCTCAGGTTACCGGTCTGACTGTATACAACATCAGGCAGCGAATCGCAGGCGGTAATCTCCCGTATATCTGCCTTTCCAATCGCTTCTATATCAATATGCCTGCGTTTATTAAGCAGCTTGAAGAAGAAAGCATGAGCAATATGGACTCTGACAACGAAAACTAATACACAACAAAGGAGCCGAAACGGACGGCAATCTGTTGCGGCTCCTGATCGACTCATTCAAAAACTGCCTCTCAGACTGTAACAAATAATCAGAATGGTTTGTATAATCCGAGGGAGAATAGCTTTGGATGCAGTATAAGAATGAACTCCTTGAAATATAGGAACATGAAAAGTATATAAATCTTCCGCCGCTGAAATAATTTGCTCCTGAAAGAGGTGATATTAATGTTTCATAAGGCAATCGAACTGCGCTTTTTAGAAGGCACAGCTTTGGAAGTAATGTTTCAGACCGGTGAAATCAAACGGTATGATATGCGTGTACTGTTTCCGAAATACCCACAGCTCGCAGCGCTGGAAGACCGGGACCTTTTTCTTTCCGTTAAACTTATGGGGCCTTACGGTATTATCTGGAACGATGATCTTGATATCGAAACTGAAACGATTTATAAAGACGGTGTTACCGTAAAAACAGTTGATATCCAGATGCATCCTGCTTCCGCGACCGCTGTTGCCTCTGCCCGCGCCGCAGCAGGGCTTTCACAAAAACAGCTTGCAGCTCTGACCGGAATCGATCAATCCGATCTTTCCAAAATCGAGCGCGGCACTGCAAATCCTTCCGTCGCAACGTTGGAACGTATCGCCGCGGCCTTGGGTGGAAAGCTGACCATTTCTATCAATCCAAACTGACTGAACGGTTCTCGAAAGAGGACTGTTTTTTTGTGATTATCATGGGATACCGATACCGATTCAACCGAGGATGACGTGGAGAGAGACGTCGCCGCAGCATACCCGTCGGGAAACAACGGAGAATGATAATTGACTTGCAGTGTTCATGCCAAGTTGTTGAGAAATACGTGCTTATCAAGTATTTCGCAGTTAGACACAAAAAGAAATACACAGCTTACTGGTGGCAAATCTGATTTATAACTGAAAAAAGAAGGCCGTTGCTTTGGTCTGCAACGGTCTTCTTTTTGTAGTTTTCAATACGCTTAAAAAGCAGGGACAACTATATTCGGAACCACACAATTGACTTTGCGAAAAAACTTGTTATAAGAAGTATTATTGATCATATGAGATATTACAAAACGGTCTCCTACATCCAATACTTGATATTATGTGGCAGAGATGATGTCAGTTACCATACAATCTCATTCTTTCCCTTGAACTTATTATACCACCACATTCGTTTGGGAACATTGTCACGGCTTAAGTAAAACTCATTTTCTTTAGGGATATGAGAAAACAGTTCTTCAGAAAAAGCTGCGTCAAAACTATTTACTCTGACGAATTGAATACGCGAAACTATATTGCCGCTTGTATCATAACAGGGGTCTTCTTGATCAAAAGTTTTTATTGCCATGATTTCTTCTGAACCTTCAAATTGAAGATAAAAGCAGAATAAAGGACGCATTTTGACGAGAATCTTATACAACTTATTGAACGTGTTATTGTCAACACCTAAGGTATAGCAATCCTCATCTGGTTGATCTGTTAATTTGCAGCTTCCAAGAAGATAGTAAATGCAAAGGATAGTATTATTCCTAATATCCACTATGGACTGAAAATCATCAATTATATCCTTATGCAAATGACCGTTTCTACAATTGCTGCTATAATTCAATAAACACTTATAAACTATTTCCTGACCATCTTCAGAGATATTCCATCCGTTTTTGCGATCAAAAAGAAAATTGACGAGTGGTCCCATTTCAATGGCAAAATCATCTTTTCTCTCTTCAGTAAATCTAACTTGAACTACACTTCTATTGTTTGGGTTATATCGATAATCAATATCATCTTCTTTAATCTTTTTGCGCTTATTGTATTTAATCCATAAATTATCATGTCCTTTACATTTTAAAGCAAGATCCATGATTTTTTTGAGCAACAGTTCGACTGCCTTAAAATACCCAGTGGCTACAGAAGAATAGTCAAAACATTTTTCGTTCCCTTTTTGAAAGACTTGGTACAAGTATTCAGAAGTAATAAAGCATTTTGCAAATTCTTCAGTACCTGCAAGAGACTTATACAGTCCCTCATCAAAAAACCTTTTATTTATTATCGAATAATCTGCTTGGGATAAAAGGGAATAACAAGAACTCGTCGGTTCTCCGTTTTTGTCAAACTCTCTGTATCTTATTTTGCAAAGTGGCATCTCAGAAATGTCACAGAGAAAACGTTCTTTGAAATCCGAGAGGTATCGTAATGACAAATTGGGAATTGTATTGAAGCCAATTTCCTTATTCGCTTCTTCAACAGCGTCACATATGCCGTTGAGAAGGCAAGTGTATATTTCTTCAGAAAAATACTTCTCAATAAACGCTCTAAAGGTTATGTAGGGAAACCGATGTCGCAATTCTGGTGATACAGTCAATTCTACTTGTTTGGTATATGTTGAATCTGTGTCATCCCAAACTAGAATTTCAATATGATCCCATCCGTATTTATCTAATAACTTTAACGCTTCTTCGTCATTGTTCACATAAATACCGGAATACCTTACTCCAACCTTTATCCCATTATTCGCGATTTGAAATGCACAATCCATTCTTTTCGCAAATTCTTCATTACTGTATGAGATTCTGGCTCTTCTAACACCAGGGATTGGTTTTTCTTCCGATAGCTCTACTTGTATTTTTTGTGTTTTGAATAAGCTAACAAGAATAGGTGTCACAAGAAACTCCCGAATATACCATTCAAGAGTATTCTCGTAGTATTTGTATTCAAAGAAATCCTGATTAGCAGGATGGAAAAGAGGAAAAAAAGCTTTTTCATTGTGTACTGTTTTATTGCTTATACTACAGCGATTTCTGATTTCCTGTAAGAAAACAAGAGCGTTTGTTTCAATGATGCTTCTTACAGAACTGATATCCACAGTTATCATTACGATTTCTCCTCATGCTTTATAAAAAAAAGGCACATAACCCGAAGGCTACGTGCCCCGACGTTGGCAAGTTAGTCGGTAAGCATTTCAGCGCCGATTTCCTTGCAAGCATCAACCGCAGCGATTGACACTTCTTTAGCCTGCTCGGGAGTCAACTTCTTAGCGACGATGATCCCAGCAGCACCAAAGCACAGGGCAGCAATGAATTTCCAGTCGAAAACAACCTTAATATTCTTCATGGCGTTACCTCCTCTCTGGGCGAACCCGAAAATAAAAACAAGGACGCCATGCTGCCACACGTCAATTATATTATATCATATTCATTTATCTTTGTCTATATAAAAAATCTATCCCCTATCAATTTTAAATTGTCAATTCCGTTGTAAAAAACTATAAAAGAAACGACCGGATAAACTTGTGACCAGGATATCCGGTCGTTTCCTGTATGAGTCACTGCGTAATCAGCGTTTTAATAGGTCCATTCGCCGTTTTCCGAATCCACCCGCAAAACATCACCGTCGTGCAGGTTGAAATAAAACGATTTCCCGGCGATGGCATCTTCGTAGTTTACGTCCCCCACACGATCATCGTATTTATCTCCGCCCCAGGTTTCGTTATTGCCTTCGGACCCCGCGTAGGTGATCCAGAGGTAATCGTTGCTCCAGTAATCGGCATCCGACAAGTTTGTTTTGTAAATAAACAAATACTTCCCTGCGGGCAGGTCTTCGCCGACCGTGTATCTGCCGCCCGGCAGCGAAAACCCGTGGTTCTCCACGAGGGAACTCTCTGCGGACTCCGTCTTCTTTTCTGTTGGTTTTGTATTCGTTTCATCTTGCCTGGATTCCTGCGATCCGGCGTCCGTTGCGACAATGGGTACGGCGTGATCGGCATCTTTTTTCGGCAGAAGGGCTCCGGCAATGAAAGCCGCAGCCGCAACCACGATCAGCGACAAAACGAACGCCACGATCAATCCCACAAAGGTTTTCTTCTTGGGCGGCACTATAACGGTATCAATGTCTGCACTGTAAATGGTGCTTTCGGCGGCTTTGTTTTCGGTGCTGTAGGTTGTGTTTTCTTCCATCATGGTTATGTTTCCTTTCTGTTTATTATTCGGTTTCGTCTTTCTCTTTCAGAATACGCCATACGCTTCGCTCTGAATAATTGTACTTCTTTGCCAGCTGCCGCGCGTTTTTTCCGTTAAATTCCCGGTGGATGGCACGGCGGATGTATTCTTTTGAAAAAAGGTGGTTCGGGAATGACACCTGCGTTCCGTGGAACATTCTGAAGATGCTGAGCGCGGCTTCTATGCCGAGCTCGTCGGCGATTTCTTTGTATACCTCGTTCAGACCGTCAAGTTCATCGCCCGTAACCGTTCCCTCCCGTTCGTCGGCGGGTTTTTCGTTTACGCTTATCATATCTTATCCCCACCGTCAAAACAAATGACATTGTCCTTTCCTTTGTCAGTGTGCGCGGCGTTCGCCTTCGCAACCAACATTATCGTTTTTTTATATTCGTAAGCTCCTTTCTGAACGGCGTATTACCGTTCATAACAGGACTTGTAAATTTTGCGAAACCGGCATGTGGCTGACAGATTGAAAGGATAATTGACCTGCAGTTTTCATGCAAAGTCATTGAGAAACACGCGCTGATCAAGCATTTCGCAGTCAGATACGAGAAGAATCAATGAAAAAACGAAGGCCGCTGTATTGTTCTGCAACGGTCTTCGAGTTGTAGTTTTCAGTGCTTTTAGATGTGAATGGGTTTACACCAGTTATATTTGATGAACTTATGAAAAACACCAGGAAATTCAAGGTGGCCTACTGACAGTTTTTCACAATCGACAAAAGGACAAACAGAATATCTCCCATCAAAGCATTGAAAAAAGTCTCATTAGATAGACTATGTTTGCAAAATCGCAATAATTAGTTGATTTCATTTTTAAAAACCCTCATATTTTGATAGTGATAGAAAATGAGTTACACTTTTTGTTCACAAAAAGTGTAACTCATTTTGAATTTTTCTATTATATGTTATGGAATGGATCAAAGCATACTTTTTCAATTTTATTAAGAGGAAGAGGAGAATCACGCACAATTTTTTCTAAATCAAGTGCCTGAATCAGAGGTAGGGCTCGTTCACCTTCATGATAAGCAAATCCTACTCCTTTTTTCCTAAATATTTTCTTCATTTTGGATTTACCTTTTCCTCCTGATGGCAATTCCTCAACCGGTAACCCTAGATAATGATAAATACCTTCCAGATCGATTAGTAAAATGTCTTCTATATCTGCTTGAGCAGCTATATCAATGATATCATTTCTTCCTTTTGTTATTTTTTTGCGCAACTCTTTCCAATCACCTTCGTAGAATTTACTAATATTAGGGGTATAATTGTCTGTATCATAGCAAAGAAAGGTTGTCCAATGAATACCCTTGTGTGGCTGTAAACAACGATTCACGAACCACTCTCCGGAGTTGATGACCTGAGAGATCGTACCTACAACATTAAACTTAATCAAAACTTTGGTGGATGCTTTCTGAAGTATATAGGATATCTCACCGGTATTATCATCTAGATTTCTAATAAAATCAACTTCAGGATGTTTCTTCTGAAAAAACTTTAGCAGTTCAAGATAGAAGACTTTTTCTGTCGTACCTTCCAGAATGAAGGCGACACCTTTGTTAAAATGATCTGCCACCACTTATCCCTCCAAGTAAAAGGAGAGAATTTCAGCCGAATCGCTATCTCCTGCCATTAAATCAAACAAATACTCTCCAACAGAAAGACCGTTATCACGAGCAGCAACAATTAAATTCTTTATCTTGTTAGATTTAATTCTTGAAAACTGTGCAGTTCCCTTTTTATTAAGAGCCCCCACAAACATTTTTTCAGGTTTAATATACTGAACAAGAAAAGGAGAATGGCTTGTGATGATCAAACAAGTATTGTCTAATACCTCGTCTAATATTTCCAATAAGCTCTTTAACAGTTTGGGATGAATACTTGTTTCAAGTTCTTCAACTCCGATGAAAGTCATCTCCTTTGAGCTTGCTATGAAAACATTTGCTAAAAGCCAAAAAACACGCTTCGTACCCGTTGACATCATTGACATATTAATTGGTTGATTTAAGTTTTTGCTTGTAATAACAATGCGATATATTTCTTCTTTTATCTTAAAAGGAACTTCTAGGGTCGATTCTGATTCAGGACTTGGTTTTTCTGTACTGAGTGTTCCGTTTTCATCGGCTACAATCACACTAAAGTGAGCTTGATCTTTTTTTATTTCAAATGATTGTACAGACACATCGGTGAAATCCGGGAATAATTCAAAAACAGCTTCTAAAAACAGTTCATATTTCTCGGGATATAACTGTTTCATCATATAAACAGCTCTTGGCACATCCTTATCATCAAAAGAAATCGTTTCAGAATTACTATCTTCAACATATTCAATTGGCGACGGTTGATATCTGTCTCCCAAATCCAAAGAGGAACAAACACGATAATCAATTTTAAATATATCTTTTATTACGGGTGCAATTTCTAAATCATCCATCGAGGAAAGAACATCAATTGCTAGTTGACTATCATCCAGACTTATTTTTCTGTATGACATGGTATCTTTTGATTTTCGATATTTCCCCTCGTTTCTTTTAAGCATAGAGGAAAAACGGACACTTTCATTTTGACGGGTTTCAATCCATTCGTCTGTTATGTGTAGTCCCGTATTGTCATCTCTATACCAAACAAAACTATAACCGTATTTTACATATCTATACTCTTTAAGTTCAGCATCTTCGAATTCGATCTCAAAATAAAACTCATCTTTGTCATTTGCTCGGTTGATGGGGATTCCTCGAATCCAACGCATCATTTGTTTTCTCTCTTTTGGATTTGCGAGAATAAAATCTGTCCCAAAATCAATGGCTTCCAAAAGATTGGATTTACCATAATTGTTGGGAGAAATAATTGCGGCGATTCCACTAAACGATATAGTAGAACGTTCAAGGTTTTTGTATCCTCCAATTGTAACACTCTTTATTTTCATTTTTCTAACCTCCAAAATAATAGTATCATACAAAAAAAACGAAATCAAGTTATATTTGTATTATAGTCAAGAAAATGTTTAATTATTCCCATGTTTCTGTTGTTGAGTTTAAGTTTTTACTTAATGTTCGTATCGGACAAATAAATCTATTGTCTGCAAATAACTCAGATTTTGGTTTATATTCATAATATTCTATTGAGGATTTATTGGGGAAATAATCTTAAAAACGTGTCGAAAGTATAAAAACAAAGCCTCACGAAATGTGGCTGATCCATTTCGTGAGTCCTTTTTTTTAAAGCTTTATACGTTCTCCTTTTCCGATAATTGGCGGGATTTTATTCCGACGATTGGCAGTGAAAACTTCCGATTATTTACAAATATCGGGCTGTTTTCTATATGACTGTTCCGGTTTTTTGTTATCGCTGTCAGATATCCTGATAAAGCGCTTCTCCGTCCAGATACTGATATCCTTCTTCCGTTTCAGTAAACCCGGTTGCCGAAATAAAACCGATCTGCCGCACGTTGATACCGGGGATCTCCCGGATCTGGCTAGCTTCGTGATGCTGCATGGTCAGGTCCATCGGGTCCTTCAGGTATTTGGCTTCGTAAACGTCATAGCCGTCCGCAAATTCCAGTACGACGTCAAATTCACCGTTCTTTTTGTTCTTCGGATCGTCATAATAATAACGGCCGATATTCTTTACGCCTTTCAGTTCCCCGGCGTGGGCCTGCAGGGCAAAATAATCACGGCAGATCTCTTCAAATCTGCGGGAGATGAATTCCGTGATCGTCGGTTCTACGTATGCGTCGTAAAATGCCGCCGCCCCCAGCATCTCAAGCGCGCTTTTCTGCCTGAATACGTAGGTGTAATAAAACCGGAGCAGATTATCGCTGAGTTCGTAAGTCGCTTTTTTATCGTCGTTTTCCTTATTGATCGGCAGCGTGCGGCGCACCTGCTCCATCTCAACCAGAGGAGTGATCTGTTTGGTGAGCATACCGTTTGTTTCGATATGCAGTTTCGATTCGATCTCGGAATAACGTTTTGCGCCGTTGCCGATCGCGGAAAAGATCCGTTCGGCCTGTATGGTCGACGAGAAATCAGACATCAGCAAATGGGACGCGTATAGAAAAACGGGGCTGTTGATATTCAGTATCGTATGCTGGATGTTTTCCCGCAGGCTCTTTTCCGGCGCGAGAAACAGATTTACGTAAGGCGAGCCGCCGAATACCGCGTAATGCGCGATTTTTTCATAGGCCGTCTTATCAGGGTAACACGCCGCGGTCGTATCATAAGGAAGATCTTTCAGCGGCAGGATGCATCGAAATCTGCTGTAAAGCGCGTTGTTTTCCCTTAACAGATCTCGCATGATGCTGATATGAGAACCGGACAGTACCAGGTTGCAGTTTTTCAGGCGGTTGTCGATAATGCTCTGGAACGTGGAATCCACGGTTTTTCCGTCGGACAGACTTTTGAGATAAGGGTATTCATCGATCACGATATTGAACGCGCCCGGCAGTGTATTCAAAAACCGGAAAACATCGGCCATGTTCTCAAAATGCACGCCTTCGGGCACAACGCCGGCGTGCACGAGCTCCGCAGTCAGCCCGTCGATATTCTCCTGCACGGAGCCCTTGATGCATTCATAGTATACGTTTGTTTTGTCAGATACTTTCAGTGCTTCGCGGATCAGCGTCGTTTTGCCGATCTTGCGTTTGCCGTAGATCATACCTGCGTGCCCTACGTCATCCAGAAGCGCACGCAGTGCCGTCAGTTCTTCCTGTCTGCCGATGAACATAGAAACAGAACCCCCTTTTGTATAAAACGGTGAAAAAAATATCACTGAAAATTAATTCACTGTTATTATAACCACTTTTTCAGAAAAAAGTCAAGTCAAAACAAGAATTATTTCGGTTTGAGTAGGGATAACTTACTTGACATATGTCAAGTAAAAGCGAGGTACAAAGAGCTTGTAAGTAAAGTGTCAATGCTAATCACAGCCTTTGTTCAAATAGAGTGTTAGACCCTATGAACAAAATGTTCAAAATATCAAAAATCGACCCTATTTGAACAACTTTCGCTGCAACTTATATTGTTCATTTGGAGTACACTCTATTTGAACACAAAGGAAAGGGTTTTTTATATGCAAATACAAATGCCGCAATATTACAAAACAGTAAATGACCAAGATTCTACAGATCAGTAGGAATACGCTTGATAAGGTACTCAAGGACAAAAGAGGATATATAACTCTATACTTAAAGAATAACATTATTAAAGCCGCTGGTTATTCCGGCGGCTTTACTATTGCGAAATGTGGAAGGGAATGCTATACTACTTTCAAGCATCTCAAAGGCGCTGCTGTTGAGAATGAGTTCGGACAGACTTTCTATTTGGATAATCTGGGAAAAAGTTGGATCTTATTCAGGGACTAAATCATTTTTTTCGCGACTCGAGCAGATACAATCAATTAATTGAAGGAGTAAAAAATGATCGAATTAGATTTTACAACGCCAAATTCAGAACTTGCTTCACTTGTGTATGACGTTGCATCTGAAATTGACTATCAAGAACGAGGAGTGCAACAAAGATTCTCTTTTCAATTAACAGAAATCACTCCAACAATAGATCTTAGTCCAATTATTAAGGAACTCTTAAGAAGAGAAAAACCCGACTTGGACGAAGCTACAGTTAATGCGATTGTTGAAGAAATTTGTAAAAGAATTGACGAGGAACAGCGAGCAAAAAGTGTTGCAAAAAAGGCAGAAAAAGAACAAATTCGGAATTTGATAAAGGAACAAATTGAGTATAATTCTCAGAAAGGATGGGAGTTAGCATTTCATTTGTGCGGTGATAATGATGATATTGAAGCCAAAAAATTACGTTATCTACTTTTCAAAAGATTTCCATTACTATCTTTGGAACAGATAATAAAGATATGTGAAGAGTTCGCAGACGCTATTATATCAACAGGGAAATATACACAGTTTTCTGAAGAAGTTTTCTTTAATCTTTCAGATTTATATTTACAAATTGATTCTGAAAAGGCCATCTTGTCCCAAGTTCACAACTGTATGAAACAGTTCTTCACTATAGGGGAAAACAAGGTGTACACCGTTGAAGCAATCATACAATACTGTAGTAGAAAACAGCTATATGATGAACGAAGATATTGGGAAGCACAATACATTGAGACTTGTCTGGCTAAAAAAGAATACCCCCGCCGCCTTCTTGGTTTACTTTTAGAAGCTAATAGAACGGACACTTTAGAAGAAATCATTTCCAAAATCAACGCCAAAGAGTTTACAAACGAGTTTGTTATCGAACTATCGAGACATAAAGAATATGATCTCGCTGAAACAGTTTTGAATAGAATGGAAAAGCGGATTCGAAAGGAAATAGACGACCCAGAACTCCAACTCTATCACGCTGCATGGATTGAAGATATCAGATTCCGTTTATATTACCTTCGAATGGGGTATACATTTGTGTCCAATTGGACCTCCATCCATTTTTATGACGATATTAGGATTCATGACAAGGACATAGAATCATTAATTATCCGAGTTCAAAAAAAATACAGACTGGCAGTGTCAGAATATAGAAAGAGCCTGACTGTTTTTGAATTATATCATTTTGCCTCGTCAGAACAGAAGAAACAATTGACTCAAGAATATGTTGATGCAGGCGAAAATGCAATTAAAGTAATTCCCAAGTTGATTAGTTTTGTTAAGGAAATAAAGCGATTATACTCTCAAGGTGTCATTACAGAGGATAGTGTATATAATATTGATGAAATAATCAATGAAACCCCTGATAGAATTGTTATTGCAAATGGCAAATTCTTAATTAACCTTGCAGTTCATTATGAGAAAGTCGGCTTTTTTGAAGATGCTATACGCATATGCGATTTTGCAATTAAGCACGGTTACAAAGACGATAAAACGAAATCTGGAATGCAGGGCCGAAAACAAAGATTAATTAAAAAGCAACAAGAACAAGAAAGCAACTAAGGAAAAGAGCAAAAAAGGCGAGAAGGAGCGAGAATCAAGCTTTTTTCTACAGTCTTGTATATCGACGGTTCAATGTCACTAGACGGTATTATTCGTCTTGCGGTGGCGTACTCATTTGGAGACAATTCAATCTGAACAAAAATGTGAAAGGAAAAAGCCTTGCAAAACTGTGATGAATCCAATTGCAGGGCTTTTTGACTTGTGTTAGTAGATAAATGTGATTATAAAAGAGTATCAACAAGGATCATTACTTAACGATATCATATTCGTGCACCTATTGGCATCATTGAAATAATTAGTACAGCCGTAGAACACGTTTCCGTTTTTCGGATTCATTTTAACAATCATATATCCATCGGAACACTTCGGGCACTTGAAAATATCGTGCTTATGAACCTTGTCGTTTGTCATAAAATCACAGACTTCCGCCTCGTTTGTGCAGATCCAAAGATTAAGTCCATAGTTTTTATTAAATTCATATTTCAGCGGAAAACCGCATTTCGGGCAACGCAGAGAGAACAAATCTACCGTTTGCATATTGATCCCATCGTCGTGCGGAAGCTGATAGTCTTTGATCAGTTCCACTAGAAATCTGGATGGGCGGTTTTGGGGAGTGGCGATATATACACGATTCTTGGTTCTCGTTAATGCCACGTAAAACAGCCTGCGTTCCTCTGCAAAGGGCATGCTTCTGTCCTCATGTGTCACGAGCTTCATGATTGGATCGTCCTCGATCTGGCATGGAAAACCAAATTTCCCTTCAAACATATTGATCAGGATCACATTGTCAAACCCGAGGCCTTTTGAACTGTGCGCAGTCATGAAAGAGATGTTGGCTTTCGGATACTTTTCGCTTTGAATTCGGTTATTGGGTAGCTCCTTGAATTTACCGGTCCGATACAGCTTGTACATATCGTAGTTGTATCGCCCGATCAACAAAATAGACGAACTGTTCCCAAATTCCGAAAGAATCCTGCCTATGATTTCTTCAATTTTATTCGCCAGCGCGTTCATGGGCTTTACACTGTCTTCAAACGCTTCAATCACGACCGGATTCTCCAGATGTTTCGGAGAAATCAACTGCTTGCGGATCTGTGCTGCATTTTTCTGTACAAAGCCCCCTGCAATATCGATCAGTTCCTGTGAATTCCTGTACGTATGTGTTATTTTCAGTTCGGTTCCAGTGCCCATCAGCTCAAGGAAACGGGTGAACAGTGTGATGTCGGAGCCGGAAAAAGCATAAATGGACTGCCAGTCGTCGCCCACAGCGACGACTTTGGCTTTTGTAATTTCAGATAAACGTTTCGTCAGATTAAAACGCTGTCTGGCAATATCCTGGAATTCATCGATGATAATGTATTTATACGGCAGTTCCAGTTGCTGACGTTCAATCTCTTGCAAATAAAAATGCGCGTCATTGATCATGTCGGCGAAATCGATTTGATTCCGCTGTTTCAAAACGCTTTGATAATAAGTATACACTTCCTGAGCAACGTCCAAAAACAGAAGTGTTCTCGGATTATCCGTCTTTTTCCGCAGAATCTCAAAACCGCCTGCGTCATAGCCGGTGGTTTTATACTGTTCAATGAAGTTCATCATGAAAAAGATCAGTTTAAAAATATATTTGTCTTTTCCCGTTTCAACGATCTTTTTATAGACTTCTTCCAGGTTTTTCGGTTTCAGAACAAAACCGGCGCTAATCAGTTCTTCCCGCAAATGATCCAGCAGCGGACGGCGATCATTATATAAAGACCATGTCTCCAGCAAAGTGGTGCGATACGTCTGATGAAGCGCGCGTTTGTCTCCGATTGCTTTTTTGTATTTCGCAATTTGCTGCGGCGTGAACACGCTGCTGTAGCCGTTTTCCGTTAAAGCGTAATGCTCCAGCCAGGCTACGTGTTCACCCTGTGTGATGTAAAAATCGGGCGTATATTTTTTGTTTCTTGATGGGGAATCAAAAGGATATACGCGCTCATATTCGTAGTCCAGACCGTTCAAATACAGAAAGTTTGCGATTTGGACTTCCTGAACCGAACGAAGGAATTCACCGGTTAAGGTCTTTACATATTTTGTACGCTGTTCCTCAACTTTTTTAACGTATTCGCCCAGACCGCTTTTCAGCGTTTCATAATCCTGCGCGGCCTTGTAGAGATGGAACTGATTCAGGTTATCGAATTTAAATACGTCTTCTGTCAGATCGAAATAATAGCCGAGGAAAAGCACCAGATTCCGCATCAGCTGTTTATTGTTGAATATGACTTTTTCAAGCATATCAAAAATAATCTGATATGAGGATAAATTGATTTCCGGCGGCTCAACAGAAAACTTCTTTACGATATCGTAAGCAAATGCATGGAATGTACATATCTTTGCCGGGATAGATAAACCCCGATTGATTCGGTCGCGCAATTCACCGATTGCTTTGTTCGTATAGGATATGACGATAATCTCTTCCGGATTGACGTGCTTTTTCTCAACCAGATACTTTACTTTTGCCGCCATCGTCGTGGTTTTCCCGGCCCCGGCCCCGGCAACGAGCAAACAATAATCATCGTCGGTGATAACAGCTCTGCGCTGTTCCTCATCCAAACGGATACCAGGATCTATATCTTTCAGAATTGAATCAAAGTAATCCTTTTCACGGATCAGCGTTTTATCAACGTAATCCTGATTGTGCGCTGTAATGGAGGCGTCCAGGTCATGTATCCGTCTAAGAAACTGTTTCAGACTATCCACGTCAATGCGGAAGGCAGCTGCATTATTACAAACATATTGAAAAATCAATCGATTTTTCAGATGAGAATAGTATTTACCATATGTTTTGTGCAGATGTTCTTCTTCCCTGTGTGTAATATAGTGATCTGCGGAGAAAAGGTCCAGATAATCCTTATCAAAGGAAATCAGGATGTTCGGCAACTGTTTATAATCATCAGCAGAAAAGGCCTCCGGATCGGAAGTCGCTTTTGGAAAATATGAAGCAGGCAGTCCGCAATGAGGACAGTTTTCTGCTTTGTCAGAGATCGAATTGCCACATTCGGGGCATTTTATTAATGCCATTTTGTTTCCTTCGTTTCCTTTAACTGTTTTTCGAAAGCTAATGATCAACCATAAGAATAATTATCAATTATTCTTGTTTTTTCTGCCACTCTTTTAACAGTGGGACGAACACATCATAGAATTTTTTGCTCCACTCGGCATGAAACTTTGCCATTTGCAACCAACTCGTTTCATCTTTTATGCCGACTCCTTCAAGATCGTAGTTCACATATGATGATTTTCCCTCAAAACGCCACCAGTTGAGAGAGACCCCGAGTTTTGCTTCAATTTTATCTTTTTTTGCATATAAATAATCATAAGCTGATTTATTGATATCCCTATTTGATTTACCAAGAACAAGATAAACCGATGCAAGGTTTTGTTTCGCCTCACAGGTAATGTTGAATCCGCTGATACCAAACCATCCACAAATCCAGTATCCTTTTGTCGTGTTTACGTTTTTGAAAGCTCCATTCTCACCATGTGCAGTCTTGATATACTCTAAAGCAAGAGCCCAATACCGACGACGTAACTCAAAACGAGTTCCTTCTTCTCCGGCGGTTTTATCTTCTGAAGGATCTTTAAGGAAGAATACCAAGCTTTCCGGGTTCTCTCCGTATGCTTTAAAAAACTTTCGAAGCAGAGTAATCTTTGTATTTGTGCTGGTGTTTCGTTCAACAAAAATGTTTTGATCAATCTGAACTGCTCCCCGTAATCCTGCAGGAGAGGTGCTGACATATGTTGCAAGTTCTTGCTCCGAACTGTTCATATGTGCCAGCTTAGTTAAGACAGATTGGTCTTCTGTATGAAGCATTTTCAGTACCTGCTCCATCATAATAATCCAACTATCAACGGTTTGTTCAGCGTTTTTGAAGCGGAAACGAGTGATCTCACGTCCGCTCAAATCTACTTCATCTTCCAACGTATACGCATCGAGCTGCCTTTCTGCTGGTTTATAGTCCGTAATAGGTTTTGCCCATATCGTAAGCGCACGATTAGTTAGATAATCGCTGCGTGCTTGTATTTCAGCTAAAGTCCAGCGTTCGCATGATGCAATCCAAGTGTTCAGCCTTAGACCGCTTTCTTTGAACCCCAGCGGCATATCACGTTTTTCTGTAAAGGGTTCATTGCTATATTTGGAGTTGTATGCTGTCAAAGTCAGATTGCCAAGACGATGCAACCACGTCTCATGTATTTCTTCGTAATCCTCACCCAAATCAGATATCCATCTCGGGGTCAAAGTTTGAGGCATGATGTGCTCAATGGAATATGTACCATCGTCTAAGTGAGCATAGATCTCCTTGTCTTCCAGAATACCATAGTTTTCAAAGCGCTCCATAATGTAGGCTTTGTTCTTTGGATTCATCAGATAAATCTGTCGGCTTGCCAATGCATCTTCGAATTCCTCGTCAGACGGGAAACGTCCACGATCTGTTTTGGCAAGCAGGGCATATTTGAACTTTTCTACATAGTGTTCTTCCGAACCATCGTATCGAATCACTTCCCGATGGAGCATCAGGAAAATCTTATTCAAAGAATTTGTAGGAAGATCGCAGATCGTCCGTCGGAACAAATAATTCTCAGTATACAGGAATATCTCGCGAACCTCTTGAAGCGTCAAACTGCCCTTATTATGCAGCCGAAGGACTTCCAAGAAGAACGGACGTGTAATGGTAGTTTCCAAACGATTCAACCGCAAAATACATGAATGAAGCTGTTTATCCTTGAGCGTTTTATGCTGTACCGTACCTTTCAGCAGAACCTCATATGATTTGGCATATTCTAACAGATTCTTCAGTAGATCTTCTGTTTCGGGTTCTGTTTCTTCAACAAACCTCTTAAATGTGACATAAATACGGTTTAATGAAGGAATAGCTTGCTGCTTCACACTGAGATAATCGCGAATGAACATGCTGACGTCGTACTTTGTGCATAGTTCGATTTGATTCCAATATTTTTCATAGTATTCATTCTGCTCCTTGGTGGGGAGCCCCATCAGAATGAAATTCCGAATTTTATCACCTTCGCTGAGCGCAAGACCGGTAGAGTTCAGGCTCTCGAATATCAACTGCGGATTGTCATCTTTGCTCAGACTGATATTGATGATTTCCAGTTTAGTGACTGCGGCATAAAGCTCGTCAATGGTGATTTCTTCCTTCTGAATGCGGGAATAGAAATAGTTATAGTTGATTGTGAGATTAGATTCCTGGATATAAGAATCAGAATCTTTGAAGAGTCGGCTAAATGCAGTACAGTCGTTTTTAACAGGTTTCAGTTTGATTCTGGTCTCATCTTCCTGCCATTCATCGATCAGATAGGTTTTGTAAATCTTGTCAGCAAGATTCCCTTGAGCAGGCTTAATAATTCCTGCTTTCATCAGATTGTACATTGCCAGCATTAACAGGGATACCGTTGTTAACCTTTGCTGCCCGTCAATAATCAGATATTCATTAAATTCTCCGTCACTATGAACGGAAACAATGCTGCCGAAAAAATGACTGCCCCGATTAGTCCGTACGACTGAAATCAAATCGTCATACAGTTGTTTGCAGTTTTCAATTCGCCAGTCATAGTTTCTTTGGTATACTGGAATGATAAACCGTTTATCTGCTCCCTGCATATAGGAAACCAGTTTCGCTTCTGATCCTTTCATAAATATACCGCCTTGATAAAAAGATTTTGTATTATTTGGAGTTATATTAATATTCTGTCTTCGGTTTTTTACGTGGCAATTATTTGTTTCATTATCCAACCACTAGCTTGTTCGTCTTTTTTAAGAACTTTGCCGGGATAGAATAATCCAACCGCCATGTGATATTCATAGGCCGAGAACCATCGTGTTTTACATAGTTTGCCGTGCCGAGGTAGGTGTATGCTTCAGTACCGCCGGTGATCCTGTCTGCTTTGAATTCTCGCACAAACAGCAGTACACGGCTACCTTTTTCTTTATGGTGGATGTATCGCTGCCCAGTCGGGGAATGCTCTGCTGTGGTGCTCTGGCTTTGCCAATGGAACAGCTCGCTGTTGATGGAGTAATCGTTATACATCGTAGTGGGTGAATAATCCTTATCCGATTTGTTCAACGTCACAAAGAATACATCCAGCTTTTGATCCGGCAGCCACTTCACACCTTCTCGTACGGTGGCAGGCTTCATAAAATCCAGCGCTACAAGGAGCTGATCGCGGGTGTATGTACAGTGAAGATCCAACGGACAATCAAATCCCACATCCACAGGAGCATCAATAAAGTCGATGCGGTCAAAACGATACTGCAGCAATGCTTTCAACTCATCTAAAAGCACCGGGCAATCGGCTAATGTGTAAAGATTCTCTAATGCTTCATCGCTGTCCCAGTC
>JAEEGL015349848.1_pt1 | contig 19712 bp, 38 predicted proteins | sample 9134231 | NCBI WGS metagenome assembly JAEEGL01 (sample SAMN16246548, study PRJNA631951) | gut metagenome | biome: gut microbiome; feature: rumen; material: fiber-attached | host: Bos | place: Iran: Karaj | collected 2018-10 | reverse complement strand
GTGCAACTGATGCATTCGGCAATGTGTACAATTGCCAGGTTGGAGAAAGTGAGCGTCTGAAACGGCTTCAGAGAAAGTCTACCCGTCAGCTTGCTGCTGCCGGGATGAACTTCTCTCAAAAGAAGAAAGACCGTAAGAGAGTTAAACGCTCAAACAACTGGTACAGGACACAACGTCAAATCAAGAAGGAGTATGCGAAGATGGAAAGACAGAAAGAGTATAAAGCAATTGAAATTACTCACACGCTTCTCTCTGAGAACCGTGAAATTGTCATACAAGATGAAAATCTAAATGGATGGCAAGCAAATGGACATGGGAAGAAAGTTCACCACGGTATACTTGGACGTGTCAAGAGACGCCTTATGGCGTCTCCGCATGTTCACGCCATAAACCGTTGGGTTCCAACTACTAAACTATGTACGTCGTGCGGGAGAATGCACGACGACATAACGGAGAAAGACCGAAAGTTCATATGCCCGCACTGCGGGCATAACGACGGAGAACGAGATACTCATTCTGCAAAAAATATGTTGTGGTTATATTTGAATATGTCACAATATGTAGGACTGGACGGGTCCGAATACAAGCGTTCTGCGTTCTATGAGTCGCTCTATAAACTGTTTCCAGAGCTAATCATAGAACAGGGTTCAGGTGAATCCTGAACCCAGCAGTATGAAGCCGCGAAGTCTTTAGCTTCGCTGGAGCGTCACTATTGATCATACGAATCTCAAGCCAGGTATATATATTTCCAGAGAAGCAAAGGGATTCACAACATTTGATATCAGAATAACTGCACCGAATAAAGAGTCAGCAATTTCTCCGGAAGCTATGCACACATTAGAACATTTTATGGCAACATGGTTTCGTAACAGTGAAGTCAAAGATGATGTTGTATACGTAGGACCTATGGGTTGTTTAACCGGAATGTACATCATTATGACCGGAAATTATTCTGTCGAAGATATGAGACAGCTGGTAATACGCTGTACTGAATGGATTCTGACTCAAGACAAAATCCCAGGTGCGACTCCCGAAACTTGCGGAAACTATCTTCTGCACAGTTTATCAATGTGCCAGTGGGAATGTAAATGTTATCATGATAAGTTAATCAATGATTTTCATTCTGAATATACGAAGCTTCAAGTTGTTTTGGACGACGAGAAGACTTTCGCAGATGCTTAAATAAAGTTACGTAGAAATTATGGCAAGAAATACAAAACAGAAAAGAATCGCAATCTTCGTGGGTTCGTTTAATCCGTTTACAATCGGTCACGCAGACATTGTCAGCCGTGCTATCCAGCTGTTTGACGAATTAGTCATCGGAGTGGGTTGCAATCCGGATAAAGAGAAGACGACAGATGCCAAGCAGCGAGCAAAAGAAATTAAAAAGCTATATACCAGCGAGCCCAGGATTAAGGTTGAAGCATATGAAGGACTCACTGTGGAATTTGCAAAGAAGCACGGTGCTTCAGTTATTGTACGCGGTATGAGAAACACTGCGGACTTTGAGTACGAACGCAATCAAGCAGAATGCAACAGACTGATTGACGACAGCATAGAAACAGTGACACTGTTCACCAGGCCTGAACTGGCTTCAATTTCATCTACACTTATACGAACACTTCAGGAATTTAATGTTGACGTGTCCGATTATATTCCGAATTTATCTATAAAATAATTTTTTCAAAAAAAGTTTCAGAAAAACTAAACTGAAATCAAAACATGACGTAATATATATAGAAAGTTCTAAAAACTTTAGGTTAGCCGAAGCGACGGCAATAAAAAACAAATTTACTGAGACACAAATACAAACATCGGACTTAATACCTCCTTTCATTTTTAATGCGAATTCAACTGTCTTGTGACCGCACACCGAACACATATGTGAATAAAATGGGTTAACTACCTCATACAACATATATTTTTAGCTTTTAACATTTATGATGTGCAGTCATTTTCATAATTTAGTATTTGTTATGTTATTAAAATTAATCTAATTCTCATCATCCGATACACAGAAACAATCCCAACATTGTCGAAAGTTTGTCAGTAATACCCTTCAATGTTTTCTGAAGTAGAGAGATGATTCCCCCCACCCTGTTCGCATTTTTTTACCCGTCAAGTCCAAGATAAATAATAAGAGTGATTAAAAGTCACTTACTAAGGTTTTCGTATAGTCTCAGTTCACGCTCCGAACAACGTTATTCAGTTAACTGTTCGGAGCGTTTTTATTTAAATTAATCAAAGTTTCTACCAAATAATCTGGTTTGACTTTCTCTTTCAGCACACCCTTTATATTTTTCCCACAAAATAATTTCTGAAAATAGAAGCGATCGCTGTTGGGTCGTATTTCTTTCATTCCGGAAAATGCATTTCTGTGAATGAACATCCCGTTGAACCACGTTTGATAATTGGGACCGGTCATCGGACAGACGACATCATAACCTTCACTGAAGTATGACCGGTATACATCACGACGTGCACTCGTGAATTCTCTCTTCCACATATCTCTGACGACTTTCTGATGGGGATTCTTGAATTTAGCGCCTTTAGTATGTACGTATAACACGTCTTGGACAGTTTCATTGTCTTGAAATAACCACTAACAGAAGCGAAGAGCCGGATATTCGAAAAGTTTTCCCGGAGATTGCTGCTCAATTATATATACGTCGTACTCTCCGGACAACCACTACAGCATCTCCTGCTTAATTTGAAGACCCCACTTCGAGAGAAGAACTCCGAATACACACACGGGTCGTCCGGTGAGATGCTCCGGAGTGATGATCGTCAACTCTGATGAGTCAATTTCCGGATAAATTGATGATAAAACTGGTACCATATAATGTATTTATGCTGCATTTTTGTCAGGAGAATAAAATGCTGCGAAATCAGACCACCAAAGGAATATTTAATTTTTTCTGATGTTTTATATGGAATATTTAAGTATCACTTTTCCGATATTTAAATATCCAGGCAATATTTAAATATCACCCTTCCGATATTTAAATATCCGGGAGAAATATCCAAATATTGCAGATATTGTAATATCCCGGATACTATGATATCATTTCAATATTTGAATATAAATCTGATATATTAATATTTCTTAAAATCATATATAAATTTAATGTTTATTTTGTCTGTTTAAAAAAATGTTGTATCTTTGCAGAAGAAATAATTCGACTTCAGTATTATGCTTGTTAACTTTGAAGAGTTGGCTATTAACATAATGTTTTTTATTATCGGACTTATCATCGGACAAGTTCTGATACTACTCATTCGTTTTCTTTGTATTTGGATAAAGTATTATATTCAAATAAGATACACTTCAGAGGAAACTACGGCTGTTCATGAAGCTGGACACTTTCTTGCATGGCTGAAGTACTGTCCTTGCAAAAACAGCAAATATGTATACACAAAACATTATGAGAAAATAGAGTCGTTGCGTATAAATCCGTTGACAAGATATGGTATATTTCAAGTAAGAACTGATTTTAAACGTAATAAGAAAATTGCTAAGCGTACGCTACTCGGCGGTATATCTGCAACGATGTTTTATTATAATCAAAAACCGACGACGTTGAATATATGGTTCCATAAACATTTCCTGGGATGTCTCGGTGATTTAGATTATATAAAATGTTTGGACAACTCTTCCAATAAAAAGATCAAGAATCTGTTAACTGAACAAATTAGTCAGATGGATGAATACGACCGGTTGTTCATTGATGACTTTAGCAAACAGCTGATGAAAATGAAACCGAATGAGCAAGGTTTAAAATCAATACAAAGAGACAAACTGTTTGAATACGCCAGGATGTACAAAGCCGGACGAACAAACACTGATGCATATGCATCTTCAGTTGCACATTGAATATGGATTAAAATATATGATGATGTATTTGTTTATGGGTTATATGAAATGAAATTGTAACTTTGATGCAAACGTTACGTTCATGATTCATGTTGATGGGTGGTCTGCTCGTGAGAGTCGATCACCCAATTTTTATTTTCTATAAACAATGCATTTGAAAATGTATTTCAATTGAGTATAATACATTTGATTATCAACAAATTAAGCACATAAATAGTGTGTATATAGTCAGCATTTCGGGTCAATAAATATGGAAAAATAATGCTCGTTTCATAACGAAATAAAATGATTGATGACGCTGATGTCCAGCTTAAGCGAGCGTCATATATGGAAATCTGGATTTGGGATACGAGCAGATATATTTCCAGTAAAAATTCTTTGATTGTTTTGGAAATATAAAGTTATTCTGTTACGAAACATTTTTGTTTGATTTGCATTTCGTTTCATAACAAAACAAAGTTTTATATCCAAGATAAATACAAAAAAATCCAATATATATTCAAATGACTTATCAGGAAAAGAAATCTTTGTATGAGAGCATAATGATGAATGTCGCTCAAATTGTCAAACGCCACATCAACGAATCTGATTCTGATGATTTCAAATATAAAGAAATCGAATTATTAAAAGAAACATTATTAAAAATTTTAAAAAAGAAAAATACTGATTGTGTTCCTATTGAGGAATATTTTTTATGTGTCAAAATTATGTATACAGATTATGAACATGACGAATATCCTGTTTATCTACAAGTTAACAATGTAGAATTAATTAATGATGACATTATATTCAAATGTACTAATGATAATTGGGATGTAAACGACGACAATAGTGAAATATATATTGAAGATGAAGAAGTTGATCCATTAGACGTATTAGAAGCAGATGATGCTATTGAAATTCTTGAAGTCGCTATTAAAAAAATATCAAAATATTAATATATAAATTTATGACTTACCAGGAAAAGAAATCTTTGTATGAGAGCATAATGATGAATGTTGCTCGAATTGTCAAACGCCACATCAACGAATCTGATTCTGATGATAAGAAGATTGTTGTATTCAGTGGAAAATCAAAATACTTCGAAGGAGATAAAGTGGAGAAGTTTATTGAAAAGAATACAGACTTCAAAACATCTCACACAGTAAATGACAAAACTTATATTCTTATTACCGGATAGAAACCGGGTCCAAAAAAGTTGGAGACTGCGGACGAACTCGGAATCCTCGTAATGGATGAAGATAAGTTCTTCAAAAAATATAAGTTAACTAATCTCTTACCATAAGTTAAGTTATATTGTTTCATTACAAAACTATAAGTTCTCTCAAGATGATTGAGAGAACTTTTTGTTTAGTTAATAAATGTTAAATTTGAATTTTTTTCATTGAAATGTTTGTCCGGTTGAAAAAAACTCAGTATCTTTGCAGAGCAAAATAGAAATAAAGCAAATATTAATCTTTAAAAGTTTATACTTATGTTTATCTTTTTCATTGGATTTCTGGTAACGTGTTTCGTTCTCTACTTGGCATTTTTAATCATCTCATTTATTTGGGATCTGTTCATGACATTCTTCTTTTAAAACACCGGAACAACTATGACGAACCATATTCTCCGCTTTGACATTATGTTGAATGACAAATTCATTCACACTATGAAATTGTCTATGATTGGTGCGAGTTTCGTAGACGGCTTTGAGCCTGAAGGTCCGGTCATCAACGGAAAGAAATTACGCTGTGAAGTAGTCAAGCGTCTGCCGTCTTTAAAAGGTCAAGATTTCCAAATGATTTTTCATTAATCCAATCTCCCAACAAATGAATAAAGGTGATATAGTTAAATTCAGACCAGGTGTCGCTCCGGAATTCTTGTCGAACAAAAGATATGAAGTGCTCGACACTGTAACGGTAGATGGTAAACAGTACTTCACTATCATTGATGATACCGAAAACATTATTGATGCAGTTGACGACGAACTGATGCTTGTTCGACGTGCCGGTGAAACTGCTCTCCTTGAGAAGTTCAGACTTATTTGGTACTTTCCCTTAAGTTCTCTGTTATATTTGCAATTCAAATATGGAACCGTCAGCGGAATCTGTATGTGGCTGGCAGCAATATGGTTTATCGGAGCGATGATAACAATTATATGTCTCTCAGTATAATTTTATAATGGAACAAAAAGATACAAACAAGATCCTGGAAACGTTAGACGAGATTGAGTCTGGCGCTGTATGCGAATACAAATCCGCTAAAACCGCTTATAGTGAGGGCGTACTCGATACCACTCATCGTATTAAGCAACTCATTAAAGAAATTGCTAAGCAGCCGTCTGATAAAGAAATTCAAATGGCTGAATTCCGGAAAGACAATCGCATATGGCTCCTGTATTCTTCCATGATTGCGTTGGACGTACGCCGTTATATGCGTCAGAATAATGTCTCCGAAAAGCATATGGCTGAACAGTTGAACATTTCTCAAGACGATATGAGAGAATTATTGTCCGGACGTGCGGACTTAAAGATGAGCACATTGTGCAGGATCGCAAAAATAATTCCAAACGAATCAACAAATCTAAAAGAATTCTTTGCAATATGGCAAGACGACCAGCTTCATTAGCTTCTATAATTTCACGTGCAGACCGGATGATTTCTTCTGCAAGCGATTTGGTAACAGAACATATTAGAAACGTTCTGATTCAAAACGGGTTTACAGAAGAAGTCGCTCACCGCTACTGCGCTAGTTATTGTGCCGGCGGAGAATGGATTCTTGATACTGTAGATCATGAACTTTGCAGAGAAGACATCCAGTTGACTTCCGATGAATCAATTGTTACTTCAGTTCGTATGCATAAATCTGAATTATTCTAAATAAGAAAATAAAATGGCTAAAAAGAAGAAACAGATAGAGTATACTGAAATCTCTCACCAGACTTATTATTTTGAAAATCTGGACTGTGAAAACAAAATAAACTATTGTCACTGTTAAAAACTGTTAAAATAAGAAAGTTTTTTCTCAAAACTCTTGCACATATTATTTTTTTGTCGTACCTTTGTCACATAAAATAAAATTAAACCTATAAAATTTTAAACATCATGATGACTGACATTGAATATAAACAGAAGAAAGCTGCTCTCATTGAGAAGCATCAGAAAGAATTAGAGGAACTTTCCAAAGAATATGCTTTTGCTAACGCAAAGGCCAAAATCGGTGACTGGGTAACTGATCACTTCCACTCTATCCGAGTTGAGAAGATGTCTTATACGATGGGATACATAGATGAAATGCCCCAGGCAGTTTATATCGGCACTACCTGTAAGAAGGACGGAACCGAGTCTAAACGCTTCGACCCCAATGACAAATCATATAATAGCAATATTATAGCCGTCAACGGGAAACCAGTCAAAAAGTAGTAACCCGCATTTTTTACGTTTCATAGTTGCTCGTCCCTCCGGCAGTGATGTCGGGGGGACATTTTATTAAATAATGTTAAAATTATAAAATATTTTTTATAAATTATTGCATATAACAATATTTCTTTGTATTTTTGCAGCGTCAAATAGAACAAATAAACTGATAAATTCATAACATTATGGCTACTGAAACTAAGGCAATGCGCATCGGCAATCTCGTAACCGAGTTACACAACGTCCTTAACGGATTTTATAATACGGATTTGGCTCGCCGTAAGGCAATCCGAAATGCTGTAAAAAAGATCTACAACAGCGGATTCGAAGAAGGTTACACTGAAGGACGTAACGATATGCAGTACGACATGGAGTTGGCCGCAGCAGAAAACAGTTAAATCATAATCAAACAAAATACAACTAAAGAGTTTATTCTGTACCTAAACAATAAAAACAATAAATCATGATTACGACTTCGATACCACATAATACGGATAAAGTTGTATGGATGAAGAATCCCTACAAGCCCTTGTTCTGTTCAGAGCTGAAAGAAGAAGTTAACAAGCGATGCAACCAGCTCGCTGATTTCATAGAAGAGCATAGCGATCTTTTCAAGCTGTGCTCTCTGTGCAATTTGAACAGTATTGAAGAGTTGCGTGCTTCTCAAATGGACGGCAATCTCGACTACATCGGTTTCACGAGAATGCCCGGTGTAGATGCGCTCATATTTCTCGCATTCTGGGTTCATCCGAGCCACTTCAGCAAGAGAGAAGTGGAAATGAAAACTGTGGATGGGTTCCTGGCTCTGGCAAAGAAAGAGTTAAACGCTATCAATAAAAAATAATGAAAGATATAATTAGAAAGTTAGGCCAATATATAAATAATCATAATAACCCCATTATGGAATTTATATATTATAAATTATGTAAAATATATTATAAATAAAATTATGAAACTCAAACGCATTTGCATTCATTGTGATAATCTGAAGAGAACTCCGGTTTCTTTTGATAATATCAACGAGCCCGTTAAAAATCGTCTCTATTGTGAGAAATGTCCGGACGTGTTCAAACAGTGGTGGAAAGAAAACTCCGATAAGAAAGAAGAAGACATCACCGGAGAAGTTTCTTGTTTCGTTGAAAGAGAGAGTGATAAGCATCTCGACCGCATCGAAGACGCTTTGGACCGTTTGTCTGCTGCTTTAGACAAGTAAATCGGAAATCAATACGTTTCATTATGAAAAATAAAACTATCAAATTGGTAGACATATATCCGGGCTGCGATTTGACTCTGGACCAGAAATTAAGTATTGACAGTTGTCCTAACAAAGAATTAACTGCGACTGTTTATAACGATTGCATTATATTCGATTGGGACTGTAGTTGTTATAATAAAGAAACCATTGCTACTTATAACATACGTCAAAAACAAATCGGAGAACTGCTGTGCAGTATCATTGCAAAATTAGTGGGCATTGAAGAGAAAGCTATGTCTCCGTTTATGAATTTCATATACTACAATGATGAACAAGTATATGTTTTCTCCATGAAGAACGGCTTTGCCGGCATTCGTCCCGTAGAATCTTTCCCTAATGATTTTAAAGTTACAAAGTGGAAAATCATTAAACGGGGACTTAACATTGAACAGGCCATGAGTGTCATAAAGGGCCGTTACACTGTGTTGGGACTTCCCATTTCTGCACACAATGAGTTTGCTTCTCAAAAATTGATAACGCAGCAGTTTAATGAGAGACAAACTTATGCATTCACTATTGGTGATTTAACTTCACAAAATTGGGAATTGGTTATTCCGGACATCGAAAAAAATAATGCAATTAATAATGTTCGGGAACTGATTAAAAATTCTCAAGTCTGCAAGGTCGTTCCCGAAATATCCAACGCGAAACTGAATTATCTCAATGCAGAAGAGATGTGGGAGATCATAAACAATTACGTTTTGCGAATGCCAGAAAATAAAATTCTTTCTGCTATAGAACTGATTGTAAATAACATTTAAGAAAAAATGAAACAATTTATTATTATAGGAACCTATAACGAACTGCGGCCGATAGACAATACCATCCGTCAATATCTCGCAGGAGCGTCGTGTCCTATTAGCGTAACTGTATTCAACAATACGTTCGCATTCCAGTGGAACGACGAAATAAGTATAAACGGTTATCCGGCAGAAAGTATGCATCCGCGACCCGTTGACCGTATTTTAACTGTTATGGATTCCATTATTCGCCCAAAATTCTATTTATCCGAAGATGAATGCATTGAGATGACAAATAAACTGGAGTCAATGAAACACGACGATATTCTGGAATTCAATATCCAAACAAAATTATACGGACATACAGTATATCAAGATAACGACGGAGAAACAGTATCCTGGGTTATATTGAAAAAGAATCTGGACTTCCAGACAGCAACTAAAGAAGTCCAGAAAAATTATGAGAACGGTTATCCGCTCGCCATTCGTATCAACAATAAAATCATACCGTATCAGAATTTGTTATCTACGTCCACTCTTATTACTGTTGAAGAAGCATTAAGTTCTAATTGGGAATTGATTGCTTTGACAAAAAATAAAAAAGATAATGCTGCCCTAATCAGACTCCAGGAAATACGGGGTTTGCTCAAGACGACCAATTATCTCGGACTGAAGCATGAAGTCATTGACAAGATGAGCATGATTAAAATCTGGAAAAAGTTGTCAATGCGCAGCTACAGCGAAGAGAAACTCTATAAGATGATTAAAGCCATCATAAACATCAAGAAAACTGACTGATAAACAAATTAACGTCATAAATTATAAATATTGCTATGATAGATTTGCCCATTTACGCCTGGATTATTTTCTACGTGTTCGTGTTCTTAATGCTTATTGCTGATCTGAAAATGTTCAGCAGCAAAGGCGAGCACGAAGTAAATGTGAAAGAAGCCCTGGGAATGACCGGAATATGGATTGCCGTGTCCCTTTTGTTCTGTGGTGGAATATATCTGTTTTATCCGGGCAATTCACAAGAGATGTCTCTGGAGTTCCTGGCATGTTATCTTATAGAGAAATCATTGTCTATGGATAACCTGTTCGTTTTTCTTATGCTGTTCTCTCTATTCAGAATCGAACGCAAGTATCAGCATGAAGTTCTCTTCTGGGGAATATTCGGTGCTCTGGTCTTGAGAAGCATATTCATTTTCGCAGGAGCTGCGGTTGTAGAAAGATTCGAATGGGTCCTGGGAATATTCGGACTTTTCCTGCTATATACCGGTGCCAAGATGTTCAAGCACGACGACCATGAACACAATGACATCTCCAACAATATCATCGTGCGCTATTTCCGGAAGATATATCCAGTTACAGACAATCATCACGGTGATAAGTTTTTTATTGTGGAAAACGGTCGTCGGGCTGCTACTCCGCTATTCGTCGCACTGTTAGTCATCGAAACTACAGATATAGCTTTTGCCGTTGACAGCATTCCGGCTGTGTTCAGTATAAGCCGCGATCCTTTTATTGTTCTGACATCAAACATATTTGCAATTCTCGGACTCCGGGCACTCTACTTTGCCCTGGCAGCTGTTACCAAATACTTCGCTTATCTGAAGTACGGACTCGGAATCATCCTTATATTTGTGGGAGCCAAGATGCTCCTGGCGATGAACGAGTACATTAACCTTTTGGGACATACTCTGGGTTTTGCTATCAACGTCCCGCATATTGAGATTCCCATCAGTATCAGCCTGGGTGTAATCTTCGGAGTTCTTCTGCTTTCAATGCTGTTCTCCGTTTTAAAAAACAAACATTAAACAAGAAGAATATGACTTTAATCGACAAAGACGAGCTTATTGCTAAACTCTCAAAGGAACTGGAAATTTTCGAAAAAGCAGCAAAGGATCCATCAAATGCAAATAACGAAGTCCTTCACTGCGTTATCAAAACATATAACGACGTTATTGCTGAAGTTATTATGATGCCGGCTATACATCCGGAAAACTAAATCATCACTTTTCCGTATAATTTATAAAGAATAAATTATGACAAGAAAAGAAGCAGACGTAGTTATAGAAAATGTTTGTGATTATTTCCACATAAATCTGAATAAACTTTCTATGGAAGAGTCCATAAAACTCTATAATACAGTTTATCATTCCGTGGGAATTTTATAAGATTTTAACCTCCTGAACATTTGTTTCGACTCGATTGAAGATAAATAAAGAAAATCGAGTTGAAACATTATGACATATAAAGAAAAGAAATCTCTGTACGAAAGTATAATGAAAGAAGTTGCCAAAACAGTAAAACAACATATTAACGAGTTTTCGTCTGATGATGTTTTTGATAATGAACGGCGCTTGCAGAATTTTTTCGGATTACGAGAAAAACCGACTTGGTTTAGTGAGAAATCACGTGCTGTAGAGTATGCAAAGAGTTGCAATGGTCCGTATGTTGTAATGTTCCTGGATGAGAATCCAGAAAACTTTTGGGAGGGCTTTTATGTAATGATTTTAGCCGATGCTAATCATCTCGAACGCACGGCTGAAGATATATTCACTTACATAATACATTAATTTGATTTCATAACGAAATCTTTTCTCTTTTGTCTTTTTTATTCTTAAGACACATACACGACTCAACAGAGTTGTAAGCAAACTATTTGCTTTCTAAAACTAATCTAAAAACCGAATATGCTAATTAGAAAACTGAAGAAAACGATGTTATGCTCACTTCTGACGATAGTGACGACACCATTATCAACATCATCTCAAGACTTAATCGCAGGATACGTTCCGGTCAAATGGAATGTACGTCCGATTGATTCTATTATGATTCAAAAACACGTAGACGAATATAAGTCTGCTGCTGACAGATTATACGAAACCTGGAGCAATTCTCTAATCCACTATAGTAGTGCTGCATTGCTCCCTGAAGAATTTTCCATTGATTTAAGAAACTTCTCTATGCCGACAGACAGCCGAGTGGTAACATCCAATTACGGACCCAGATGGAATAGAAGACACGCCGGCATAGATATTAAGGTTTATGTGGGGGATACGATCCGTGCTGCATTTAATGGAAAAGTTCGCATTGCTCAGTACGATAAAAACGGATACGGAAACTTTATCGTCATCAGACATCCAAACGGCCTGGAAACTTATTACGGTCACTTGAGCAAGCATTTGGTTAAAGAAAACCAAACAGTTCATTCCGGACAACCAATCGGACTTGGGGGAAATACAGGTCGCAGCACGGGCTCGCATTTACATTTCGAAACCAGATTATGCGGATTAGTGATTAATCCGGCATTACTGTTCGATTTCGAAAACCAGGACGTAACCGGCGACTGTTATGTCTATCGCAAGAACGGTACGAAGTCTGTGGAAAATTCCGGAGATCTGCGTATATATAAAGTTAAACGCGGAGAAACTCTTACAACTATTGCTAAAAAGACTAGCACAACTGTATCTGAATTATGTAAGATAAACAATATAAAGAAGAGTTCCAGACTTGCTACAGGACAGATAATCAGATATCGCTAAAGTCCATAAAGAATGTCATTCCGGAATTGTTTTGCCACTTTCTGATTATATCTTCATCTTCTTCACCGCGAGATTCCAGTTTAAGTGAATCTGATTTGCCGTAGCAGTGAGGAAGGTGAAGTTTTTCTGTGAATACAATAAAACCCGCAGAAATCGCTTCTGCACCGTCCAATTTAATTGCGCTGTGAGATGTATGGTCACAGAATAAAACAGGCTCTACAAGCGGCCCTTTCTTGAAAATAACGTATTTCATGATTCAGCATCTGACTTTGATAAATGTTCTTCAACAAATTCTGCATAATTTTTAGCCACGCCGCGAAGCGCTTTGCTCCCGTGAGAAACATTACCGCTTGTCAGCCTGTCGCTTCTTTCCATGATTTCCTGGAACCACTCTTTGCATAGAATTAAAACTTCTCTGTCTGTCATATTCTTTGCAACGTTTTTTAGTATTTTATTAAAACCTCCAGTATTCATTTTTTCTTCAGCGAATCCATTGCATTATAAATATTTCCATATTTTCCCATCAACTCTTTAAACCACATCACTTCCATATTTTCAATGTCATCGGGAAGTTCATCAAGAGCAGTGACTTTGCCCGGATATAATTTTGTCGGGACTATTGTCATCTCACCGTTACGTTCTATTCCATGAACGCAGTATGCGTGCGTATTATCAAAGAATGTCAACAGTTCAGTTGATTTATTTCTACCAACTTTTGCAGTTTCTATTGCTGTTTTAATTTCACTCTTCGTCATTTCGTTATGAAAAGAATTAGATTTCCTCAATTTTAAGTTTAACGGTCATTCCGCGTCTGTCTCCTGGTTTATGAATAACTTTATGAGTTTTTATGTCTCTGGATTCGTGATTATAAAAACGTTCTATATCCGGACCATATGGGAAACATATAATGTACAGCTTGATATTTCCATATATTAAACGGATATTATAGGTTCCGTCATTTTCAAAATCAATCCATGCAAAATATTCCTGAGTATTCAGATCGTATCCGCTCGCAATTAAATCTTTGACAACAACGTCTTCTTCTATGATAGTGGCCCGGACTTTGATAATGTCTTCAGGCTTATCGCCGTATATAGAAGCAAAACGTTCTATAATTCCGAAATGATTATAGAATTTTGTTCCGTCTTTGCGGTTTATAACAACGCAATTTTCTTCAAATGTAGTTCCGACTTTATAATCCTGAATTTTCATTTCTTTCTGTAAATTTCAATATCGGGAAAGAGAATAAGCGGCCAGAAAAAGATATTCTTCCAAATTTCATGCTGTCGCTCGATATATTCAAAGGTGCGGTCTATTCCAAATACCCATAAAAATGAACATAACATATAAAGACATACACCCAAAGAACACGAGAACAAAAGCAAAACTATAAGGAGTGTTCTCAAGATAATGTTAATTACAAAAGACAGAATTATCATTATTGTCTATCATTTTGATTTTCGTATGTATAAAGAATCAGCGGATGTAGTTGAGATCGTATATTCCACATCTTTTGATTCTTTATGCGGACATTCAACGCAGTCACTGTATCCTTTGTTACAAAACGAAATGCCTTGATTCACTAATTGTTCTTTATGGATACAGTCAATGTGCTATATATAAGTTTTCGTTTTAATCATATTCCAATCACTCTTTCTCTTTATCTTCATTCATCGCCATGAAAAACCACAGGATGAGGTAAATAATTACAGCTGGTACATAAGGGCAGAAAGCTGCACACAATGTAACGATTCTGAAAATGTTTGGATTAACTCTGAACTCACGTCCCAGGCCGCCGCATACGCCGGCAATCCATTTATCTTTCTTATTAAGTTTCATCATAATCTATTATTTTTTTAATTTAAAATTTTACTTCATTACTGATGTTTTGTTTTTTCGTTTAATTATAAAACTGAACATCTTTGTCCGTTTATTTATTTCTGAAAGTTATCCGATTAGTATTTTTCGGAGAGCTTTACTGCAAAGGTACAAAAATATTCTGAATTTCGCAAATATATCAAGATAATTTTTTTCTACTTTAACAATAATTAAGAATATAATTCGTTTCATTACGAAACATTCTGTTTTTATCCGAATAAAAACGGGACTAACGAATGTCAGTCCCGCCAAATCCTATCAATTATGCCGGAGATTTACTGCATCTCACCAGCATAGAACTTATCGATTTTGTAGAAGTTCTTGAACAACTTGCAAAGTTCGTCACATTGCTGAAGAGTCAGTTCGTAGTTGTCTCTCAAATAATCCGTGAAGAACTCACACGGACTCGAACTGTCATTGGGAATTCCTCTCCAGACCGGAATCTTATTAATGACATCATTGAAAATCTTTTTTGTACTTTCAATTTCCGATTTAACCCATCCCATAGTTGTAAAAGTTTAATTGTTATTTAATGTTATTTCGAGCGGGAATTGATAGTCATCTTCACCGCATCTATTGCAAGGTTCTGTTGCTGTTCTGTCAATTCAGAGAACTCGAACCATTCTTCCGGAATGTCATTCTCATCTACTTCTCTGTAGTCATAGAGAATAATTCTGTCTCCAGAGGGTTCATCCAGAATTTTGATATAGTTACAAACAACGGGTTCGTTATCTTTATTGCCAACTATATCAATTAAAAAGTCCAGATATATTTCTGACTTTCCGGTTGAGCGTATTAGTTCGATTATAAGTTCTTTGTTTGTCATAATAGTTTTATTGATTTCTTTCACAAAGGTATAAAAAAGTTTTGAAATATCAAAACTTTATACTGATTATTTTTCTTTAAACAGTTATTTTTTCTGTTTTTTGTTTCTTAAACCAAAAAGGGAACTAACAATCAGCCAGTTCCCTCGTTTTTCATTTCATAATGAAATTATCACTTTTCGCTATCACCACCATCGGGCTTATGACCGAACAGTTCGTAGAACTTGTCGATGATATTGGAAATTGCGGGCCAGTCATAAACACCGTTTGACGCGCCGCCAGCGAGCAGACCTACAGCTACGCTGAGAGCGTAGTCCCAGCCGCCGAAACCAAATACCATACCGCCTGATGCACACGTAACTACGGCACCTACAACTGCAATAATCCATGAAATAGCATGCTTCCAGTTATTATTCTGGATGTTAAAAGCTCCGTTAATCATTCCCGTGAGTACCATAGTACCAGCAATGATAGAAGGAACTACAATTGAAATTTGCTTAATCAAAGCAAGAACTGAAATTACTTCCATATTTTCTCTTTCTTAAATTTATTTTTGTTTTATTTATCTATCTATTTTGTCTGTTGTGATTTCAAAATCAAAAGATTAAGACAATACACCCATTGCTTCAGCATTCTTATCTGCTAAAAGACGATCAATTTCCGCAGCGATCAATGCTCCAGCTTTAGCCAGTTCTCTTATTCTGTCATTAGGCGTGGGCTTCCACCACTTTGCGTCCCATGGCCAATACTTCGGATAACTGATCATTTGGAAACTTTTTTCATTCTGTATTCGAACGACTTCTTTTTGAATGTCTCTTAATTGTGACGGCATAGCATATGCAGCTGCTGCGATAGCCATCTCATTGTGGACATGTTCAGCATCATGTTCTGGTGTCCAGCCTTCTTTCTTTATCTGACGCTTGCGCTCTTCAGCAATAATTTGGATTCCTTTGCTTGTCATAACAATTCGATATCTCTGTTAATTATATAATTAAATTTATTTTCTCTGGCTTTCTTGTCAATAAAGTCGAAATATAAGAAACGCGGAAAGTCTTTATCCGGAATTAAATCCGGACATTCAACCCAGGAGAACCACTTTTTCTCTAATACTTTAAACGGAATGTTTTCATCTCCAGACGGAACAATTCTAAAATGTCTCTTCTTATATTTCTCAAGACCGTTGGTTTCAGTTACCTGATGACTTATATAGAGCAAGACATATAAATCTCCGGTTCTATACAGGTTTTTAACCAAATCGAAAAGAGCAGCAATCTTCGTCGAACCTATTCCGATTCCGTATTCATAACAAGGATTAGGGTCGTTATCACCTATATCGCAAGCCCACAGACTTACATGATGATAACCGAATATGTTTTTAGCCCATCGAAGGCAAGATGCTTTGATATGACTTTTATTTTTCATTCTTTCCGGTTTTAAGTATAATCAAATCAATTAAAGTCTCTATGTCAGTATCATGGGTCACTACGGTATGCGGAATCTCATTTAATACTTCTTCAATCTTTTTATCAACCTGAATAGCTTCTTCTTCATTCTGATAACGACCGCTCTGCATATACTTGCTGCCGCGTTTTATATAGAAATTCAAATTATTGAACTTCGAGAATTCTTTATCTATAAGAGCTTTAAGTTCAGGGTTTTCTTCCTTCAAATAGATATAAGAATTCTGGAGCGGAGAATCACAGATACAGACATCAACCTTTCCGTTTACTCTGTTGATCCTGTGCAACTGTTTCGCAAATATATAAATCTGCTCGTCGAAGTATTGAAGACGCCCTTCCCAGACAATGTCCTTAGCAAACTCCGGAGCCATTTCCACTTCGAGTCCCCTGCACTTCAATTGATAAAACAGGTTAGCCATAAATGTGGACTTACCGGCACCTGGACCCCCGTAGAGATTGACTACAATTGTGTTTCTTTTATTTTCGTCCATAATTATATCGTTATTATTTTTCTAAATCTTTCAATACAGCATCATAAAGTTCGGATGTCAGCTTCAATTTACGCTGTGCTTCTTTCATCTTTCCTGCGTTTTTAATCATCTTCTTCTTCAAATGCTTCAACAGAGAATGATATGCTACGTTTTTATCTGAATAAATTCTATCCTGGCACCAATTTTTAACATACGCACCAAAATAATTATCATACACGTTTATCGTAAACTCCGATAACCCTCCTCCACAGCATAATATTTTGTTGTAGAACCCTTTCACATTCTTATCATCCAAAGGTTCTTCTACCAACTTGAAGTTTTTCCAATGACGATATGGGAAATCAAGAGAATCTTCATTTATATCAACAATTTTATATCTCGAAATGTACATCGGAATACCTTTCGTGTATACAGAATACACATAATCACCTATATGAAGTTGATCAAATCTTATAGGATCGAATTTATCATTCTTCATTATTTTGACCGGACTATTAAGTCCGTTAGAACCGTTAGTCTTGTACATTCCTTTAGTCGCTTTAGATATAAAATTAGATATTTCTTTTCCCATATCTTCGTATTTCATCTGTTTAACGTCGTATCCTATAGTTTTTTCGCAAACGCTTCTTAAGATTTCTAATAAATTACTGTTTTTGGTTTCCATAAGTTTAGTTGCATAATTTAACGTCGCTGCTTCTCCTGGAAATCTCTTCTTTCAAATCATAAATATCTCCAATAATAGCACGTAGCAGAGAATATAATTTTATTGGAATATCATTGACAGAATGTTTTTCGAGATAGTCATCAATAAATTTTAGTTTTGCTTTACGACGTGCTTCTTTCAATTCTTGTTGATAATTTACGAAATCATTTCTCATTTGCTCACTATTCAGAATAATCTCTTCAGAGTTATCATCAGACGATAACTTTTTAAACTGATTAACGCATTCGTCACTTGACTGAATATCAATAACCGTTTTATCTTCTTCTGGTACCATAAATTGATTTTTAATGATCATTTCTTATTTAGTATACATCATATCGTGACATTTGTCTATTACAGAATAAAATTCTTTCATTTTAATAAAAAAAGTAAATTATTCTTTTTTAAGCGTTTTGATAATAAGAATTTTCTTCTAAACAACATTCAGACTTTAGATTTTTTCTTCAAAACGTCCGTTAAATAGAAAAATATTCTGATGGAGATTTAAATATTTTGAAAAAAATTTGCATTTTTGAGCAACTAAACAATTTTTTTGCGATATATATTATAGGGGTTAGGGGTTAAGGGTGAGAGCTTTGAAAAAGAAAAATTATATTTATATTTTAACTTTAATAATTAAATAATTATTTATTTTTATATAAAATAATTATTAATTATTATTTTAATTATTACACACACGTGCATACGTGTGTGCATGTGTGCGTGTATACACGTATGTGTGCGTATGCATGTGTATGTGTGTGTATACACGAGAGAAATTTTTTAAAAAATATAAAAAACAATAAAATGCTTTTTTAGAGACTCAAATCCGTCCGCGCCTCCATCTTACTGTCTTTTGGCTTAAATGCGCCCAGATGGTCCGAAAACGCGCTTTTTTGACTTTCTGTGGTTATATCCGGATATTCTCCGAAGAATATTTAAATATCCTGGCAATATTTGAATATATCCGGATAGATGTATATTGTTTCGGCATTTGAATATCTCGGACATCCACATATCTGCAATAACCGTTTATTGTACACAGAAGTATAATTTAAAAAATTAAAATATCTTCGTACGATGAATTTCAACGAAACCAAAATTACAGACCTGAAGAATGCTTATGAGAGCATATTTAAAACTCAGACTGAACTCAAAGATATTATACATTTAACTATTCTTTTTGTTTTATTCATGCTTAATGTTATTGACGATAGCAAAGATACACATTTTAATTGAATAAAGAAATATTTGTCGTTCTTTATCAGATTTTTAAATTATTTAACAAATTGATGTTCAATTTGTAATATTTTGAAGAGAATTGATTTTTTATCATTTTATTCAGAGATAAATATTAAAAGACAATTATAATAACAGGTGACTGATGAACACGATTGGTTTCAAATATACAACAACTGACGACGAAGCGAGGGAGTTGTTTAACAACTACCGCCGTGAAATCACGTCGTGTTCGCGTGTCTTCTACAATATACTGAAAGACGAACCCGAACTGAAGTCTCAGTTTGAGTATCAGAAGAAGG
>JAEEGL013101756.1_pt1 | contig 19712 bp, 13 predicted proteins | sample 9134231 | NCBI WGS metagenome assembly JAEEGL01 (sample SAMN16246548, study PRJNA631951) | gut metagenome | biome: gut microbiome; feature: rumen; material: fiber-attached | host: Bos | place: Iran: Karaj | collected 2018-10 | reverse complement strand
TATCAGCCACAACACCAACCGCAAGGACAAAAAGCTCTGGAGCGGAAACGGTGCCGGTAAGCCGATAGAAATCTTTATGCCGGAAAACGAAACGGACGAGGCCGATTTTATTTCTGAGTCAATTCTTGGTATTGCCGCCGAAGAAAAACGCAAGTTTGATGATTTTGGAATCCTTATCCGCGCAAATACGCAGAGCCGTTTTATAGAAGAAGCGCTTTTGCAGAATAATATTCCATACACGATGAGCGGCGGAACTTCGTTTTTTGAACGTAAAGAAATTAAGGATGTAATCAGCTATCTTCGTGTAATTTCTAACCATGATGATGATATAAATTTGCTGCGAATCATAAATACTCCTCGGCGGGGTATTGGACGTGCGGCAATTCAGGTTATTAACGATGCGGCAGAATTAAACGGCTGTACCCTCTGGAATGCAATTGACTATCTTATTCACGCAGAAGCGTCGGAAGCAAGTGATACGCTAAAGCAGGATTTAGAGGAATTTGTAAATCTTATAGAAACTCATCGTCAAAAGCTTTTAAGCGGCCGAAATCTTGCAAATAAAGTTCGCCAGCTGGTAGAAGACATAAACTACAAGGATTATCTGATAACAGAATATCCAAAGAGTGAAAAGGCTGTGCGTTTTAAACTGAATAACATAGAAATGTTTACCGGCATGATTGAACGCTGGGAAAATAACCCGGAAAACATGAATGCAAACCTTTACGCTTACTTAAACCGTGTTACCCTTATGTCCAGCGATGATATGGATGATGAGGAAGATAGCGGAAAAGTCAATTTGATGACGATTCATGCTTCTAAAGGTTTGGAATTTCCTGTTGTGTTTATTGCTGGGGTAGAAGAGGGCCTTATTCCTCATGCCCGCTCTGTTGAAGAAAACGGAGGGGACGTAGAAGAAGAGCGCCGGCTCTTTTATGTGGCAATTACCCGTGCGCGCGACAAACTTTTTATGACAGCGTGTCAGAAGCGTAAAAAACAGCAGATGACAGTGGAAAGTGAACCAAGCCGCTTCCTGGATGAAATTCCGCCGAATCTTGTGGAATATCATGAGCCTGATCCTGAGCCTACAGAGGAAGAAACTGGACAAATGTTCAGTAACTTCCTTGATAGTTTAAAAGCACGCAGGTAAATGTGGGGATTTCCCCACAGCATTTTAGTAAATTATAAACTCAAGCTTATATTTTCCAGGCTTTATCTGGTATTCTGGCAATGTGTCAGGGCCGCACGCACCAGTGCCCACCCCGCGCATTCCAGCATCCAGGTGAAGCGTATAATACCCGTCCTTCGCGCCGCAAGTTGGTGTAAGCTCGCTGCGGTGTTCGCATTTCCACAAATCGGCCTCAGTGTATCGGCTGTAATTAAAGCTGAACGGGGCCTGGCTCTGAATGTGCAAAGGTTTTACACCTTCGCCTTCAAGGCAAAGGTAGCGGGTATCGCAGCGGCTTCCGTTTTCCTGCGGTACAATGTATGGCACTTCAAGGTCATCAGCCTTCTTAGTATATAAACCAAGCATTGCGCCATCCTTGCGGTCTGAATAACATTCCTGAGGTCCTCTTCCATACCAGTTTATAACGTTGTAGCTGGCTGGAATTTTTACGGAAAGTCCTGCACGAGGATATTCTTTTAGCGCGTCACTAAGTATGAATTCTGCTTTTACCTTAAGCGCTGGTGTTCCCAAAGGAGATTCAGCCTTTTCGCAATGAAGTTTTATGTCTGCAAGCTTTTCCTTTTTTTCTGCTTTACTTCCGCTAAAAATCTCAAATCCGCCTTTTCCGTCGGCTTTTACTTCTGCACCAGGAACGTCCTTTTTAATCCAGCTGATTGTAGGCTTATTATAGAGAGAAAATGGAGCAGGTGTTTCATCAATTCTGTTAAGCTCGCGTTTTACACATTCATTTTCTGTAAAAGCGCGGAAAACTTCTGGTACAAAATCTTTTGCTAACTGATTGACTACAGTTTCATCTGCTGCTTCATTATTTTGAATTGTTGAATCAATAATATTTGCTTTGCCTTCGTTCAAAATCACTTCATCCAGACCAAAAATCCAGCCTGCCGGTGCAAAACTTGTGTCATTTTTGTAAGCAAATTGAACATTCAAAATGTATTCGCCGTCTTTTAAGGCTGTAAAATCTGAGGTTGGAATTTTAATGGTGACTTTTTCGCCAGGAAGCACTTTTGAATCAGAAAGATGAATTTCACCTTTTTTTACGCTTACGCCGTTTTTCAAAATGTTCCAGAACAGTTTTACGTTATTTAAATCTGTAAAGTCAAAGCGGTTCTCAACTTCATATTTGCCTTTTGTTGCATCAATATTGTGGAACCATACTGGTGCAAAGAGTTTTTTACATTCTTCCATTGCAGGCTTTGTAGTCTGGTCAGGGAACATGATTCCGTTTAAGCAGAAGTCGTAATCGCTAGGTTTATCACCAAAGTCTCCACCGTACTTCCAGTATTTTCCACCCTGTGGCAGACCAGCTTTTCCTTCCGGGGCCTGGGCAAGCAAGCCCTGGTCTATCCAGTCCCAGATAAAGCCGCCCTGAAGTCCTTGTGTGCTGTAAATTGCACGCCAGTAGTCGCCAAGAGAACCGTTTGCATTACCCATTGCATGTGAATATTCGCACATAATAATCGGACGGTAATCTTTGCAAGTCTTTGCATATTCTTTAATCAGCGCAATAGAAGGGTACATTGGGCCTATAAAATCTGTAAGGCCCTTTCCTCTTGCAAGGCTGTCCAGAGAAAAATCACCCTGGGTGAACGGCGGACGTACAAAACCTTCGTAATGAACAAGGCGTGTATGGTCAACGCGGCGAATCCATGACTGTGCTGCCACCTGATTCTGTCCGTCGCCGCTTTCGTTTCCAAGTGACCAGCCAAAAATGCAGACGTTGTTTTTGTCACGGCGAACCATACGCATAATTCGCTGCATGTAGGCATTTGTCCATTCGTCGCTGCGAGGCATAACATCATAGTTTCCGTGATTTTCAATATTTGCTTCGTCCAGCACGTACATTCCGTAGCGGTTACAAAGTTCGTACCAGCGTTCATCATCAGGGTAGTGGCAGGTACGCACTGCATTAAAATTGTAAGACTTCATAATGTGAAGGTCTTTTACCATTTCTTTGGTACTAAGTGTTTTTCCGTGCAGCTGGCTGTGTTCATGACGGTTTACACCTTTTATGTAAACCTTCTTTCCGTTTATCAAAAGTTCGCGGTTTTTAATCTGAATTGATTTGAAGCCTGTTGTAAAACATGTTGATTCAATATGGCGACCTGGCATTCCTCCGTTTGATTCGTGAAGGCTTACGCAAACCAGGTAAAGATTAGGTTTTTCATGGCTCCAGAGCTTTGGATTTTTAATTTTTACATGGCATCTGATCTGATTTAAGTTCAGGCGAAGGCACATTGTTCCCATCTTCCAGCCTTCTGCAACCTGTTTTCCGATTTTTCCTTTCTGAACAGTGCCGTCAAGTTCGTAAACGGCATATTTTATAACGCGTTCAAACTTGTCATTATCAGCGTGATTAAAGCGTGTAACTTCAGAATTCAAATCTGTGCGGCCAAGTGTAACATAAAGTGGAATAAGTCCTGTTGCTTTATCGCCTGCTTTGTAGCCCGGGGCATCTGAGTCTTCGTGGAAGGCATTTTTTATTCCGTCAACATCTGCCGCAATCACGTCGCCGGCTTCTTCCAGCTTAGAAAGTGCTTCTACATCTGCAATATAGGTGTCTTCTGTTGTGTAAAGATAAACACTTCGGTGAATGCCTCCAAACCACCACTGGTCCTGGTCTTCCACAAAAGAGGCATCGGAATAGCGGATAACCTTAATGTCGATTATGACTTCTTTTCCGCTGGCAGCGGCATCTTTTATATAGTAAGAAATATCAAATTCACAAGGAAGGCGGGTATCCTTACTCATACCAACTTCAATGCCGTTTACATAAACTACAGTGACGCTTTCTGCAGAGCCAATATGAAGCACAACCCGGCGGCCTTTCCATTCTGCAGGGATTTTTACGGCAAGGCGGTAAAGTCCTGTTGGATTTTCAGAGGGAACATTCGGTGGAATAGTGTCAAAAGGCATCTGAACGTTGGTATAGTGTGGTTTATCCCAGCCCTGAAGGCTCCATGTTCCCGGGACATTAATTTTGTCCCATTTTTTTACATCATCAAAAGAAAGTTCCGGATTTGTAGAGAAAGCAAAATCCCACTGGCCGTCAAGATATTTGATAAATGCGGATTCTGATTTTTCGTGACTTTCCGGTCCTTCTGCACATTCTGTAAGTGCTGTAAGTGTGCTGTCAAAAGGAATAAGGTGACTTCTCATTGGAAGACGATTTAAAGATTGAATTTCCGGATTTTCAAAAAAGTTTTTCATATTATAAGTTTACGCTCAAAATTACTAAAAAATAAGGTATTTAAATACTAGGATTTTTTTACCTTTATTTTTGAAGAATAGGATTTAAACTGAATTTTAAGAATAAAAAATGTTTTTTTCTTAGGAGGAAATAATGAAAAAGACTTTATGTGCTTTGTTAGGACTGGCTACTATTGCCGGCTCTTTTATCAGCTGCGGTGGCGGAAAAGCTGCTTCAAACAAAGATGTAACTTTGACTGTATGGTGCTGGGATCGACAGTTTAACATCTTTTCTATGGAAGAAGCTGCAAAAATCTATAAAGAATCTCATCCAAATGTAAACATCAATGTAGTTGAAACTCCTTGGGATGACTTGCAGCAGAAACTTATTACATCACTTTCTGCAAATGATACATCTGCATTACCTGATATCATTCTTTGTCAGGATAACGCAATTCAGAAGAACATGCAGAACTATCCAAAAGCTTTCTATCCACTTGATGGAAAAGTTAAGCTTGATCAGTTTGCAGGCTTTAAAGTTGGCTATGGCGAAATGAATGGAAAACACTATTCTGTTCCTTTTGATAACGGTGCAACTGCAACTTTCCTTCGTAAAGATATTATTGAACAGGCAGGACTTAAAGTTGAAGATTTTAACGACATCACATGGTCTCGCTTTATTGAACTTGGAAAAATCGTAAAAGCTAAGACAGGAAAAGCTTTGATTTCTTATGTAGGAAACGAGCCAGACTGTATTATGCTTATGCTTCAGTCTTGCGGAACATGGCTTTTTGATTCAGAAGGAAAGCCATTTATGAAGAACAACGACATCCTTAAAAAATGCGTAAGCCTTTATGCAGAAATGATTAAGGAAGGTGTTTGTGTAACTGTAACAGACTGGAACGCTTATGTTGCAACAATCAACAACGGAACTGTAGCTTCTACAATCAACGGATGCTGGATTGTTGGTACAATTGGAACTCAGCCAGACCAGAAAGGTAAGTGGGCTGTTGTAAGCACACCAAAGGTAGACGGTGTTGCTTCTGCTGTAAACTACTCTAGCCAGGGTGGTTCAAGCTGGATGGTAATGAATCATTCAAAACATGCAGATGTTGCTGCTGACTTCCTTAGCGAAACATTTGGTGGAAGTGTAGATTTGTATACAAAGATTTTGCCATCTGCTGGTGCAATCGCTACATGGCTCCCTGCAGCTTCTTCTCCTGCTTACGATGCCCCTAACGACTTCTTTGGCGGAGATAAAATCTACAAGAAAATCGTAGAATACTCTGGAAAAATCCCTCAGGTAAAATACGGCGTATTCAATTACGAAGCTCGTAACGCAATTGGTGTTGCAATGAGCGGAATCTTAAGCGGTTCAAGCACAATCGATTCAGGTCTTGCAGATGCACAGAAGAATGTTGAATTCTTGATGGGCTACTAATTTTTAGGGAGACGGAAAAGTTATCCGTCTCCCAATTATTAATGTGCATTTAAGTAAGTGCAAATTAATAATTGTAAAAAAGTAATTTAAGGGAGATTTATATGCCATTTGCTAAGAAGCCAAAATCCTTGGATCGAAAATACAGTATTGCAGGCTGGAACTTTGTAGCACCTGCTTCAATACTTATTTTTATCATGAGTTTTTACCCGATGGTTCAGTCCTTTATTCTGTCTTTAAAAAGCGGAATGGGTAACAACCTTCAGTTTTCGGGGCTGCGTAACTACATGCGTCTTTTCCAGGACGAAATGTTTATGGCCGCAGTAAAAAATGTATTCATATATTTTGTATTCCAGGTTCCTATCATGCTCTTTCTTGCTTTGATTCTGGCATCAATTTTAAATGATCCCAAATTAAAGTATAAGGGCCTTTTCAGAACTCTGGTTTTTCTTCCTTGTGCTACATCGCTTGTAAGTTCTGCACTTATTTTTAAGTCGCTTTTTAGTCTGGACGGCCTTGTAAATGTTTTGTTCGTAAAGTGGGGAATTCTTGACGAGGCCTTCAACTGGCTTGATGACCCGATCTGGGCAAAAGTTGTAATTATCCTTACAATCACCTGGCGCTGGACTGGCTACAATACAGTATTCTTCCTGGCAGGCCTTCAGAATATCGATTCAAGTATTTACGAAGCTGCCCGTATTGACGGTGCAAATCCTATTCAGTCTTTCTTTAAGATTACGCTTCCTTCTCTAAAGCCTGTAATTCTTCTTACAGCAATTATGTCTACCAACGGTACACTTCAGCTGTTCGACGAAGTTCGTAACCTTACAGGTGGCGGACCAGGAAACGCAACACTTACAATTTCTCAGTACATATATAATCTGTCATTCAGATTCAACCCGCAGTTTGGATACGCCGCAACAGTTTCTTATGCAATCCTGATTCTTGTTGCCGTGCTTTCATTCGTACAGCTTAAAGTAGGAGATAAAGAATAATGGCTAAAATTCCAATTACAAAAAATTCAGATTTTTTTAAACTTGCAGAATATACTTTTATTGTAATAGTTTGTCTTTTTTCGATTTTTCCGTTTTACTGGATGCTTGCAGGAGCTACAAACCGCTCCGTAGATGTAATTACAGGAAAAATTACCCCAGGTCTGTATCTTTTTGAAAATATCCGCAATATTCCAAAAGGACTTCCACGTGCCTTCTGGAATTCAATCCGTACTTCCGCAATTCAGACAATTTTGAGCATTTTAGTTTGTTCAATGGCAGGTTACGGCTTTCAGATTTACCGCGACAAAGCAAAAAGCCGCTTAATGAACATCCTTCTGCTTTCTATGATGATTCCGCTTGCAACCACAATGGTTCCGCTGTTTAAAATGTTCAGTAAAGTACATCTTTTGAACAGCACAATGGGCTTTGTTCTGCCAGGCGTTTCTACAGCCTTTTTGATTTTCTTCTTCCGCCAGAATTCAGTTGCCTTTCCAATTGAAACAATCCAGGCAGCACGTGTAGACGGACTGAACGAGCTTCAGATTTACCTTCGCGTATATATTCCGATTATGGCGCCGACCTTTGCCGCAGCTGCAATCGTAACCTTTATGACGTCATGGAATAACTACATGTGGCCCCTTATCGTAATGCAGAACCAGAAAATGCAGACAATGCCGCTTTTAGTTTCTGGCCTTACAGCCGGCTACGTAACCGACTACGGACTTTTAATGCTGTGCGTTTCAATTATGACAATTCCTACTGTTGTACTTTTCTTTAGCCAGCAGAAGAAATTTATTGAAGGTGTTACTGGCTCTGTAAAATAGGTGAAAGGATTTTGGTTCTGTGTTTACCAGAACCAAGTTTGTAGGTGTAGGGCCTTAAAAAAACAGCGCAAAGGAGATAGGCTGATTTCAAAAACACTCTGATTGTTGCGACCGCGTGAGCGGTCTGTTATATAGTTACTTTGCAACAATCAGCGTGTAGCGCGATATCGCGCGGTTTTGAAATCAGCTTCTCTCCTTTGTGCCTTTTTTTGTTTTTATACCTTATTAGCAAGCTTAATAATTTCAAACCGGTCCTTAACACCAAGTTTAGAATAAATCGTGCTAACCTGATTTCGCACAGTCTGCAAAGCCAGCTTCAGTTCTTCTGCAATCTCGTCGTTATCGTGACCGGTCGCAATTAAAGCAAAAATCTGACGCTCACGCTTTGTAAGGGTCTTTAGCCATTCAAATTTTTTCTCTGCAGCGTCAGTTAAAGATGATGTGCTCCCTCCAGCATCATCCTTTAACGTATCAGCCTCTTTGCCTTCAACAGCGCCGTTATGTTTTTTGTCATCTTCGCTGTCGGTCGCGCTGCCTCCTACAAATTTAGTCTGAATTATCTTTTGAACAATGCTCGGGCTAATCTGTAAAACGCCAGACTTTAGCGCACGAATACTCATAATCAGTTCTGTAGGGCTTAAATCTTTTAGCAAATATCCGCTTGCTCCACTCAAAAGCGCTTCTCGAACGTAAGCGTCTTCGTCATAGGTAGAAAGCATAATTATAAGAATTTCAGGGTGTTTTGATTTTATTATTTTTACAGCCTCAATTCCGTTCATCTCCGGCATGTTTATGTCCATCAGAATTACGTCGGGCTTTTCTAAGTCGCAGAATTTAACAGCTTCGCGTCCGTTAGAGGCCTTGCTGATTACACGCATGTCTTCAGCGTAGTTATTCAAAAAGGTGCACAAACTTTCGGTAAAAAGGCTCTGGTCGTCCACCAGCATTAATTTCAACTTTTCCATAGATAAAATAGTATAACATAGATTGCAATTTTGATGTATAATAAAAAAATGCTGCGTTCAGGGCGTTTGAATATTAAAAAAAATAATGCAAACTTTCTTTTCCGCGTTTTTCCGTTTTCTATCGTTGTATTTTTGTGCCTGATTGCTTTTTCAAATTTTTTAAGTCTTTTCTGTTTTTCGCCAGAACGTGCGCTGAATATCAGTTTATCAACTTCAGATTTTTTGACCGAAAAATCTTTTTTTCTTACTTTTTATTCGTTTTTTCTTCTATATTTATTGAGCGTTTATGCAATCCTTTTTGTAGAAAACTTTTATACAAAAATTCTCTTTTTTATTCTGGGGCTTGCCTCTGCAGTTTTAATGGCTTATTCCACAAACTGTACTTTTACACTAAAAATTTTTATTTATGTTTCTTTTTTAATCTGTACAGTTTTTGGCTATAATGGCGGAGTAAGCATTTTTCTTTCTTTTTCTACTTTTATTACTTTCTGCTTTATAGAAAGTCTTGAATCTTTTGTTTATTCAAACGATGCAGTAGTTGTGCGAAAAACTTTTAGCGAGATGAATGCGGTGATTTTTACAATGCTTTCAAGCACCATTGTAGCAATGATTTTAAAACAGCTTGAAAGAAACTATATTCTTTCTTCTGAAACCGTTCGTCATCAAAATCTTGTTATGAATCAGATGACCGAACTGAATAATAAACTTCAGGAATATGCAAAAACTCATGGAGAAGAAGCCGTTCAAAACGAGCGTATGCGAATTACACGTGATATGCACGATTCCTGCGGTTATGCCTTTGTGAATATTACCGCAATTATAGACGCAATTATGAGTAACCCAGAAATTGAACGTGATAAACTTTCAGATATTTTGCTTACGGTTCGTAATCTTGCTTCAAATGGCTTAAAAGAAACCCGCAAAACTCTTCGTCAGATTCGTGAGGTTGAATCTCCAGATCAGAATAATCTTACCGCCATTTACGAAATTAAACGGATTTTTCAGCAGATTACAGGCATTAATGTAGATATTCAAAGCGGAAACCTTAAAGAAAATTACGGCATTACAATAAATGCCATCATCATGCATACGCTTCAAGAGGGCCTTACAAATTCCATCCGCCATGGTCGGGCAAAAAACATCTTTGTTACTTTCTGGGACGACGTAAACCTTCTTACCATGGTTATAAAAGACGATGGTATTGGTTCCAAAGAAATTGTAAAAGGAATCGGTCTTGCCGGCATGGAAGAACGCCTTAATAAAGTTATGGGCAAATTCGAAGTTTCTACTCCAAAAGAAGGCGGCTTCCGTCTTGAAATTCAGATTCCACTTGTAAATATCGGCGCGGATGAACTTAAGTTGTAAAAATATCTGAAATCAAGATAGTACTATACAATTATATAAAACATCTGCTATAATATTTATATGTTTGTAGGTGCAGTGCTTTCTCACAAGGCAAATGTCTGTTCATTTAAGAACAGCCGAATTATCATCAGGTTAAAAACTCCGGTTTTTCAGGTTGTAATTAACGACAAGGATTTAACCTGCATCTCCAAAAAAATTGAGTTTTGTCTTAATCCGGAATTAAGCGGACTTAGGGCAAAGGTTATGGGACGCGAATATGAGCCTGAAGAACTAAAGGTGATTTTTCCTGCCATAACACCAAGTATGTGGATTTCTACCCAGTTTGATAACGGTAACCTTGAATCGAATCTGGAAGGAATTGCAAAAACCATCGGCGGAAAGGTGATGTTTGTAAACGAGTTCAGAAATCTGGATGATGTTTACGCTCTTTTGCTTAAACAGGCCAATTATGAGGCTGCAAAGCATAAATCAACTATCCGATCTTACTGTGAAAAAAACATTGAACTTTTAAACGATCAGATTCGACGTTTTAACACAGAAAAGAATTTTTTTACTGACATGCTGTCAGAAATCTAAAAATCCCTTTTTATTTATAAATAATCTCCCCGGTCTACAACTATCTGACGGTCAATTTTTTTAAGGCGTCGTTTAAGGCATTCTATGCATTCGGCCGCTTCGCTTGATGTGCAGATTTTGTTTTCGTAGAGTTCGTATTTTTTGCGGACACTTACAGGAGAAAGATTTGGCATAACGACGTTTGCACCGGCAAGAAGGCCTTTTTCGCGGCCGAGCGGGTCTGCAGTGCCAAGAGCAGTTGTGGCTGGAATCAGCGCGTGAGGAAGAATTATTCTTGTAAGCGCAATCATAATAAGCGTGAGTTTTACACTGCCTTGTGGAAAGTCCTTAAATGGCGTTGCATGATGCGGAATGAATGGCCCGATTCCTACCATATGAGGCTGAAATTCTTTTAAGAAAAGCAAATCTTTTGCAAGCGACTCTGCGGTCTGGAATGGGGAGCCAACCATAAATCCAGCCCCAGTCTGAAATCCAAGTTCATTTAAGTCGTTTAAGCAGCGTATGCGGTTTTCAAAAACAAGCTCGGGCGGTTTAAGTTTTTTGTAGTGTGTGCAGTCAGCAGTTTCGTGGCGTAAAAGATAGCGGTCGGCACCGGCACGTCGGAAAAGTTCATATTCAGTTCGTGATTTTTCACCTACAGAAAGCGTAACGGCACAGTCTGGATGTGCATTTTTTATTTCAGAAGTAATTTTTGCAATGTCGTCTGCGGAATAAAAATCATCTTCTCCGCTTTGCAGCACAAAAGTTCTGAATCCAAGTTCATACCCCTGCTTGCAGCATTCTAAAATTTCTTCTTTTGTAAGACGGTAGCGGTCTACGTTTTTGTTGTCTTTTCTGATGCCGCAGTAATAGCAGTTGTTTTTGCAATAATTTGAAAATTCTATAAGTCCCCGGATAAAAACATTTTTACCGTAGGTCTGTTCGGTAAGATTGCGGGCTGTAGAAAAAAGATATTTTAGTGTTTCCTCATCGGACTCGTTTAATTCTTTTATTAATAAGGCAAGTTCCGAAAGAGAAGGGAGAGAAGTTTGAAGATTGTTGATTTTGTTCTGTATGGTGGTCATAAGCTTTTGAGTGGTTCTATTGCCCGTGGAAGAAGGCCGTTTGACCAGGCTAAAAAAAGTCCGTAATTTATTACAGGAATTCCTTCTTGTTTTAAGAGATTTATGCGTTCAATCATTGTTTTTTGAGTAATCATGCAGGCTCCGCAGTGAATTACAAGTGAAAAATCTTTTATATTTTCTGGAATCTCACGACTCCATTCAAAACTAACGGCTTTTCCGCTAGTGCAGATTTTCTTCTTAAATATATTTGGGATTTTTACCGTACCAATATCATCATCTTTCTGGTGATGGGCGCAGGCTTCCATAATAAGAACTTTGCCTCCGTCCGGAAAATTTTCCAGAATAGAAAGGGAGTTCATAAAATATTTAAAGTCACCTTTTTTGCGGGCAAAGAGAATTGAAAAAGAAGTAAGCGGCTGATTTGGTGGAAGAATCTTAGCTACCAGGGAAAATGCCTGACTGTCTGTAATTACTAAATCAGGCGGATTTTTTAGATTTTCCAGGGCGTGCTGTAAACCGTTTTCTTTTACTACGATTGCATTACAGTCGCGGTCTAAAAGGTCGCGGAGAGTTTCTATCTGAGGAAGAATAAGACGGCCTTTTGGGGCTGCGGAATCAATCGGAGTTACAAGAATTACCGTTGAATCGGGGCTGACAATTCCTTCTACAGGCGTAAGTTCCCGGGTAATTTTAGATTCAGTTTCTTCTATTAATTTATAGATATTTGAAACGCTTTCGGCGGTATTTTCCGTTGCAGAAAAATATGTAAATTTGTATCCTGCGTTTTTGAAAAATTCTTCTTTCTGCTTAAGGATTTCAGAATCTTTTTTATCATCAAATGTAAAAACTGAAATAATCGGGATTTTGCTTTTTGCAAGCTCTGAAAGCAAAGTTTTTTCGTTTTCTGCAAGGTTGATGTTTGATGGAGTCGCAAAAAGCACAAGGTCAGCTGTTGTAATTCTTGAATGTGATTTTTTTATTCGTTCTGAGCCAAGTTGTGTAGTATCATCAAGTCCAGCTGTGTCTGTAATAGAACATGGTCCCAGATTTGAAAGTTCAATTTTACGGGTTACAGGGTCTGTTGTTGTACCTGGTGCAGAAGAAACAACTGCTGCATTTGTGTGAAAGATTGCATTAAAAAGAGAAGATTTTCCGGCATTTGTGTTGCCGGCAATTACAATGTGAATCGATTCTGAAAGTGGCGTTGTCATGTTAGAAGAATAAATCTCTTTCCCCCTGCAAAAGCTTCTGATAACTTGAATTAAAATTTGTAAAAAGTGCGTGCGGATAAGTTGCAGGGACTTTGCCGCGGATTTCTTCCATTTCGCGGGCAATCAGTTCCATTCCAATTCGGCGGGTTTCTTCGCTTGCAAAATCATCCAGCCACTCCTGGAAGGTAAGAACTGCGTTGAGCTTGCAGAAACAGCCTTCTGTTCCGTTACGAAGAAGAGTCATAATTTTTTTACCAGTGCGTCCGCAGCGGTAACCGGCGGTACAAAAAGAAACTATGTGACCAAGCTGGGCTGCTTCGCGGATAACCTCATCAAGGCTGCGGGTATCGCCAAGTTCAAACTGAGCGGTATCAAGCTTCTGGCAGTCGGCGGCGGAGTTAAGTCCCTGGCGGTATGCTTCTGAATAGGCGCGAAGACCAATTCTGCTGTCGGCATCACGCTGGGTGATGATATTTGAAAGTTCGCGGATAGTTTCCGGCTTTTCGCGGTTTGTTACGATAAGGCCTGCGTATGGAATTGCAACGCGGAGCACAGCAACAAGGTATTTAAAATCTTCGTCGCTTACCCAATTTTTAATAAAACTGAAGTTTGTGCCGATTGCTTTTTCAAGGCGAGGCACAGAAAGAGTGTGAGGACCAAGTCCAAAGCGTTTTTCAAGGTCACGGGCGTGGGCAACCATTCCCATTACGTCAAAACGCCAGTCTGCAAGTCCAAAAAGACAGCCGATTGCAACGTCGTCTATGCCCGCTTCCATTGCGCGGTGATGTGCATAAAGCCGCCACTGGTAATTTCCCTTAAGAGTGTTTGCCGGATGCATCTGAGCATATATTTTGTGGTCGTAGGTTTCCTGAAAAACCTGAAAAGTTCCTATTCCGGCGTCGTTGAGTTTTTTAAGGTCTTCAATGCTCATTGGGGCGGCATTTACATTTACGCGTCGAATCTGTCCCCAGCCGTTACGAACTTTGTCTTTTACAGAATAAATTGTCTTCATGCAGTCTGCAATGTAGTCTGCATTTGATTCCGGGTGTTCTCCAAATACAATTACCAGGCGTTTGTGCCCGATTTTAGAAGCCAGAACGTGGGTTTCTTCTTCAACTTCTGCCTGTGTGAGAACCGAGCGTTTTTGTTCTGTGTTGTCTGAACGGAAGCCACAGTAGCGGCAGGCGTTTACGCATTTTGAACTCAGGTAGAGTGGGGCAAACATAACAATGCGGTTGTCGTAAACTTTTTGTTTGATTTCTTCTGCAGCCTTAAAAACAAGTGCTCTAAGTTCCGGATCTTTTATGTTACAGAGGGCCGCAACGTCGGCATCATCCATAAGATTGATGTCATATGCCTTCTGCAAAATGTCAGTCAATCGGGTTTTATCAAGTTTTTCTGCAGTATTTTCTGCAAGTGTACGGTTTATGTAATCATCGTCAATAAAATCTTTGCCACCTTCCATGTAGCGGTCAATTTCATCCTGTTTGATTTGTGATTTTACCCAATCTGCTACGTTATTCATGGCGCTAAGAATAGCATATTATAGAAAACAGAGCAAATAACGTAAAAAAAATAACAGACTGTATTTAAAAAACTTGACTTCTGGAAATTTGGCTTTAAACTGACTGTATGCGAAAGGCTAAATTATTATTTTTTGTTATTCTTGGTAGTTTAATTCTCCCGCTTCATGCCCAGCTAAAATATTTTGCCGGTGCGCATGGAGATTTTTCTATCCCAGCTTTTCAGAATGGTGGAAAGGTTTTTGGTTTAGGAGGTGGAGGAACTCTTGAAGCTGGCGTTTATCTTGGCAATCTTTCACTTGGACTTCTTGGAGGCCTTTCTTATTCTAATGACAGTGGAAATCTTGTTAAGGAAATGACCGAATGGAAAGTTGGTGTAGAAGCCGGCTATGATTTTGGAAATGATTATATTTCGTTCTTTCCTGAATGGCTTGCAGTCCGTCCAAATCTTTCTGTTCTTGCAGATTTTTATAAATCAGACGGATACCGTTCAAAAAGCAAAAAGACAATCGGTAAGCAGGAAGTTTCTCAGGGATTTTCTCCTGTTATAGAAACAGGTCTTAATGTTGATTTTCCAAATCTTTTGAGTTACAAAGCTTTTGATTTTATTCCAACTGTTGGATATTACGAAACCTTCCGAATGGAAAACGAAGGACTTTTATTTTCTGGCCGTATTTCTTTAGGAATGCGAGTTATAATTATCCCTTCAAAATTTGGAAGCTTTAATACCGATGGCGGAACACTCAATGTTTTTGCAACTACAAGAAGCAAAATGTTTACACCTAACGGAGATGGCGAAGATGATATAGTTGTATTTGATGTTTCATCAGATGCCGATGAGCACGAAGGTGTTAATACCTGGGAACTTCGCGTTTACGATCCTGGTCAAAAAATCTTCTATATTGATAAGGGTAAAGGAAAACTTCCTCAGGAATATAGCTGGAAAGGTTTAGGCCAGAACGGCTCTATTGTTGATGGCGGTGCCATTTACCAGTACGTATGGTACGTTAAGGCAAATGACGGTGCAGACGGATTTATTCCTGGTATTATTCAGACTGGTGTTATGGTTCAGGAAGATGATGGTGTTCTTCACTTCTCACTTTCTTCTATTCAATTCGGTCCAAACTCTGCCGGCTACGAAGGCCTTACAGACGAAGAGATTCAGCGCAACAAAGACCTCTTTGATACAGTTGCAAAGATTCTTAAAAAATATGCAAATTACAACATTACAATTGAAGGTCATGCAAACAATGTAAGTGGTACAGAACGAGAACATCTAAAAGAACTTCTTCCTCTTTCTTCTGCCCGTGCGCAGACGGTTAAAAAAGAACTTATTGCCCGTGGTATAGAAGCAGAACGTCTTAATGCTGTGGGCCGTGGTTCAGAAAAGATGATTACAACTAAAAAAGACGAAGCCTGGAAAAACCGCCGCGTAGAATTTATTTTGACAGAAAAGGAGTAGAGTATGAGAAAACTTAAATATACTTTAATTGCCCTTATCACCATGCTCTGCACTTTCACGCTCATCTCCTGTATGGATTTGTATGATGATAATGAAATAGATACAGTTCTGACCGTTACCCTTGATGGAAACACAGGAAGCTACATTGACCCTGATACTGGTAAAAAAATAACTCAGGTTACGCAGAAGTTTAATTACGGAGAAAAGCAGGCTATTACAAAAAATAAATTTGCAAAAAGCGGCTATGAGTTTGTGGGCTGGAATGAAGACAAATCAGCAACTGAAGGTTGGACCGATGAGGCTGTAATTTCTGTAAAAAAGAATACAACTCTTTATGCAGTCTGGAGAGAGGAAGGTGCTCACAATGTATCTTATGTAGATGGCGTTGATGAAGAGGAAATTGATGTTCCTGCCAAAAAAGCTTATAAGACTGGTGAAAATGTAATTGTAAGCTTTGATATTGGAGAGCGCGAAGGTTATACATTTAAAGGATGGGTTGTTTCTGGTCTTAGTGGTATTACTCATTTTGAGAAACCTGATTCTGGAAACCTTTCTTTTGTTATGCCTTCAAATGATGTAACCATGACGGCAGACTGGAGAGAAAACACTCTGGGCGGCGGTATTGAGATGAATGTTATAGGTGTTACAGACTTGGCTCTCGGTCTTTCTGCGACTGCAAGCGGAACTGCCGTAACAATTCAAATGTCAAAGGATTATACACCAGATAAGTGGTATGCAGATGGAAATGAAATTACTGTAACACCAGGAAACATAACAGATGATAAAAAGAGTTATAGCTGGACTTCATCTTCAATTCCTGGAAATGTCTGTATTACTGTAATTGTCAAAAAAGATGGTACAGAAGAATATTATTCAGCTTCAACTTATGTAAAAATCACAGGCTAGGGAGGTTTATATATGAATGCATTTTTTTGTAAAATCTACAAAAGCCTTATTATTTTCACTCTTGTTTTTTCTCTCTTTTCGTGTAAGAGTTCTCTTTCTGAACTTTCAGATTCAGATGGTGGAAATGTAACTTTTTCAATAAAGGGATATGATTCTTCTTCAAGAACCATTATTCCGACAACCGCAGATAAGGAAAACCTCTATTTTACGTTGAAAGGTGCTATAGGTGAGACTGAGGAGGTTGTTCGTAAGACAACCACTGGAGAGCCTGTAGATAAGATGGCTTATTCTGACTTTAAGAATGCTTCTTTTAGGCTTCCTTCTGGTATATGGCATTTCACTCTAATAGGCTATGATTCAAATAACAGTGAAACTGCAGTTAAACTTATATCGGGAACTGCAACAAATGTCCAAATTGACGAAGGGGATAATGCGGTAGTTTTTGATATGACACCAGAAGCCAATGGAAAAGGCTCTATTAAAGTTGTTCTTAATTATAATCTTGGTTCTGATAGTGAAAGTCAAATAGAAACTATTCAGGCAAAGCTTGCAACAATTGATGAGTCTGAGGAAGATCTTGCAGAATGGCCTTCAGCAGCCCAAAAACCAGAACTTTCAGTTACAGGCTTAGATACAGGCAATGGAAAGATTGTTTATAACAAAAAAGATGTTACAAGCGGAACCTATCTCCTTACTTTTTTAGTCACAACAAAAAATACTGTCAATTCTCAATCTTGTACAGGATACAGAAGCGATGTAGTTATTGTTGCAACCGGAAGTGAAAGTTCTGCTGAATCAACAATTGAACTCAGACAGGAGTATTCGATTACTTATAAAAATGAAGATGAAAGTGAAATCACATGGAAAACAGGATATATTGTACCTGAGCATTACAACTCATATAAACAAACAGCACTCCCCACAAGTGATAATATAGAAAAGGAAGATGCGTCTTTTATCGGTTGGTTTACGGCAAGTGGTGCCAAAAAAGATACTACTGACTTAAATATGACAGGTCCTGTAACCTATTATGCTCACTGGCAGGATAAAGATTTATATGTTTCTCCAAGTGGTAACGATACTAATTCAGGTACTCAAAGTTTACCGTTTAAGACTGTAGCTAAAGCGCTTTCTGTAATAGCTAACGCAAGTTCCCCTCTTAATTGGGTTATCAATATTAGTGGTGCAATTGAAGAAGATGTAAAAATAACTTCAACTAATGCAAGTTCTATTACAATTTCTGGTGTTACAGGTAGTTCTGCTGACAGTATAAAAGGTTTAACTTCTACTATAATGGCATCTGCTCCTACAATTCCTGTTATACTTAAGAAAATAACTATTTTGGGCGGAGAAGGTACAGAAGTTGATTCTGTAAAATCTGGTGGAGGTGTATTTGTAAATGCCTCTGGAGCTTCTGTTGCAATTGCAGATGATGCAATAGTAACTGCAGGAACAGCCGGAAGTCCTGTTTATGGTGGTGGTGTTTATGTAAGTAATGGACTTGTTACCCTTGCAGGTGGTTCAATTCAGAACAATACAGCACAGAAAGGAGGCGGTGTTTATATTGGTTCTGCAGGTACATTTGAACTTACTTCTGGAACTATAAAAGAAAATATTGCATCTTACACAACTTCTGCTGGTAATAACGGTGGTGAAGGCGGCGGTGTTTATAATGCAAGTGGAATTTTCAAAATGAGTGGTGGTTCTGTTACTAAAAATAAGGCAGGTAGTGTCGTTACTTCTAAGCGAGCTGGTGAAGGTGGTGGTATTTATAATGCAAGTAATGCTATTGTAAATATTACCGGAGGAACAGTTGGAGAGACAATTGCGTCTGTAACATCATCAGACTGTGCTAATTATGCAAATAGAAATGGTGGCGGTATTTATAATAAAGGTAAATTGACATTGAATTCTTGCCTTGTTGTTGGAAATTATGCTCAAACGGGTAGTGGTGTTTATACAACTGTTGCACTAACTTCTGCAGAGCAAGGACTTATCAGCGGAAATTATGATCAGACAGATGAATATTTCTGTGATAATTAGTACTGGATGAAAAAAAAACAAAATAAAATGAAATAGGGCTGCTGTAATAAGCGGTCCTTTTTTTTTAATCCACCTAATCCATATGTCATCTCCTGAATATTGTACAAAACCTCAATTTAGTCTAAAATATTCGATTAATTAAAGAGGTAAAACCATGGCATATTTTTTTGAAGAAGAGTCTCACACATTTGATGAGTATCTGTTGGTTCCGGGCTATACTGGCCCTGATTGTATTCCTGCAAATGTTTCTTTGCAGACTCCCGTTGTACGCTATAACAAGAAAAAGGGTGAAAAATGCCCCATTACCATGAATATTCCTATGGTAAGTGCGGTTATGCAGGCTGTTTCTGATGATAAGCTTGCTGTTGCGCTTGCAAAAGAGGGTGGAATCAGTTTTATTTATGGTTCTCAGACTATTGAAAATCAGGCTGCCATGGTTGCCCGTGTAAAAGACTACAAAGCTGGTTTTGTTTCTTCAGACACAAATATTCGTCCAGACCAGACTTTGAACGAACTTGTTGCTGCTATTGAAGTAACAGGACACTCTACTGTTGCTGTTACAGAAGATGGTACTGCAAACGGTAAACTTCTTGGAATTATTACTGAGCGCGACTTCAGAATTAATCACTGCGCTCCAGATGCTAAAGTAAGCGAATATATGACTCCGCTTAAAGACCTTGTAAAGGCTGAAGACGGAATTACTCTTGAAGAAGCTAATGACCTTATCTGGGCTAACAAAATCAATCAGCTTCCTGTTGTAGATAAAAACGGAAATCTTTTGTACTTGGTATTCCGTAAGGATGCGGCAAGTCATACTGAACATCCTCTTGAACTTTTGGATTCTAAAAAACGCTATATCGTAGGTGCCGGTATCAACACCCGCGATTATATGGAACGTGTTCCTGCTCTTTTGAAGGCTGGTGTTGACGTAATGACTTTGGACTCATCTGAAGGATTTACTG
>JAEEGL012793365.1_pt1 | contig 19712 bp, 18 predicted proteins | sample 9134231 | NCBI WGS metagenome assembly JAEEGL01 (sample SAMN16246548, study PRJNA631951) | gut metagenome | biome: gut microbiome; feature: rumen; material: fiber-attached | host: Bos | place: Iran: Karaj | collected 2018-10 | reverse complement strand
GACAGTCCTTTTGCTGGAAAAGAAGGAAAGTTTGTAACTAGCCGTCATTTGCGTGACCGCCTCAAAAAAGAAGTTATCCGTGACCTCTCTCTTCGCGTGGAAGACACCGATTCAACCGATGCTTTTCGTGTGCGTGGTAGGGGAGAAATGCATCTTTCAATTTTAATTGAAAACATGCGTCGTGAAGGATATGAATTTCAAGTATCTATGCCAAAAGTATTATTTAAGTTTGATGAAAATGGCAAGAAGATGGAACCAATCGACAAACTTGTGGTTGATGTGCCAGAAGAAAGTGTGGGAGCTGTAATTTCTAAAATGGGAACTAGAAAAGGTGAACTTTTGGAAATGCGTCCACAAGGTGGCAGAACAAGGCTAGAGTTTTTAGTGCCAAGTAGAGGCTTATTTGGATATAAATCTGAATTTTTAACTGATACTCGTGGTGAAGGTGTTATGAGTAGCGTGCACTATGGTTATGACTACTACAAAGGCGATATCGAGCGCAGAAATGTGGGCGCACTCGTTGCTCACGAAACTGGTGAATGTATTGGATACGGTCTTGCTAATGCGCAAGAGCGTGGAATGCTGTTTGTTTCCCCAGGCGACAAGGTGTATGGTGGAATGATTGTGGGTGAAAACCCAAAGAATGAAGACCTTGTTGTCAATGTTTGTAAGCGCAAACAACTTACCAACATGCGTAGTAGCTCAGCAGATGAAGCTTTGCACCTTATTCCACCAAAAAAGATGAGCCTTGAGAAGTCTATCGAGTTTTTAAATGATGACGAGTTGCTTGAGGTTACCCCTCAATCTATTCGACTTAGAAAAATTATTCTCGATCACGACAAACGTGGTCAAGCCAAATATCGTGCTAAGATGAACCTTTCGTAATGAAAAGCAAGCCTTTGTGCTTGTTTTTTATTTGCAAAATCAAATGTTTAATCGAATTAATATTGTCATTCTGAGCTTTTGAAAAAAACGTGAGAATCTCACTTTTAAATGTTTGGATTGAGTAGGAAAGGTTCAAAACTAAGCAGTCTTTTTATTAGGTGTAGCACGTGTCTTCAAAAATTTAATTTTTTTTTAAGAAAGTGCCCTATTTCACTTGACTTTTTTAAATGGGGGCGGTTATAATAAATAACAAATATAGTCAAATAGTCGTTTGAGATTATAGGTTTATTTGAATAAAAAAGGAGAGTAAAATGCCCAAAAATACAATTACAAGTGCAGATATTGATAGATGGTTAAATAGTAAAAAAAATCAAGGATTAAGCACTACAAAAGAAAAGACTGAAGAAGAATTGGAGTATGACAGCCGAGTTATTCTGATTATGACTATGAGTAATGTAATTAAACAAAAGCTATCTCCCAAAATGCAAGCTGATTGGAAAAAATTTGAAGGTGCTGTGTTAGGAAATGGGGGGAATATATCAAAAGAAAATTTAGATAATTTTGAACAAGTCATTTGTTTGTTATCTTCCTATATGGTAGCTGAAAAAGAAGGCTTAAATGATGAAAGTAACTTGTATAATAGATTTAAAGCGTATTTAGAGCGTGGAGCTTGTCGAGACAAAGCAAAAGTTTTGGATATGGTAAGCTACTTTGAACCAAGTGTTGATGATGTTTGTAAACGTTTAAAAGCAGAAAGGTTAGATTTAAATAGTAAACCTGATAAAGGATTATTAAAAGATATTGCTTTTGAAAATATTTACGCAAATTTAAGGGGGACTGATAAGCTTGATATTTGGAAAAAGATTGAGGCAAATACTGATAATGTGCCAATAAAAAATCAAAATCGATTAGCTAGTGTTTTGACAACTTGTCAAGAATTTCGTGGAAATAATGATGTTATCAAATCTGTAATTTCAACAATTCCAGAAGGACCGCGCGAAACTACTATGGGGCTTGCAGCACTTATTGCTCCTGAGTTGCAACAATTTCAAGCTGATACAGTAACTCAAGATTCCGGAAGAACTATTTAATGGCATAACTTTAAAAACTCACCCGACTGGGTGTTTTTTTATTTAGGGTATTGAAAAATTTGTGAAGTTGTGGTAAAATATAGGCATATTTTAGGGGAAATGTATGAGTGATACTAGTAAATTCGTTAGGATTGGAAATTATAAAATGTTAAGCAAAGCCTCGCCGCTAAGCAAACTGCTTTGTGTGAGCGTGCTAACAGGGCTATATAACTATGAACTTAGTTTGATAGTTGGGCTTGATTATTATCAAAAAAGTGATGGAGATTATCCAATTACTTTGGGACCGAAGGGACGTGAGTTGTTACTTAAAAATAAAGAAGTGCCACGTGTTTTGGATATTTGTGAAAAAGTGACAAATTGCTATCAATTAAGCGATGAAAGTGACTTTAAAAATTCATTTAAGGAAATGCACACAATTGCTGTAGTGATGAAATATGTAGAAAGTGTAGATGTGAATGAATTGGGATTATTGTTAGGGAAATAATCCTTTTATTTTTGTCGTTTCCACTAGACTTTTGGTAGCTTTTGAGTTATAATTAAACAATAGAACCAAAGGAGAAGATTATGAAACTTGGAATTGTGGGGATGCCAAATGTGGGCAAAAGCACACTTTTTAATGCGTTAACAAAAGCAGGAGCACAGAGTGCGAACTATCCATTCTGCACGATTGAGCCAAACATTGGGGTAGTAAGCGTGCCAGATGAACGACTTGAAGTGTTAGGAAAAATGTATTCCACACAGAAAATTACTCCAGCAACAATCGAGTTTGTTGACATTGCTGGGCTTGTGAAAGGTGCTAGTCAGGGGGAAGGCTTGGGCAACAAATTTCTTAGCCATATTCGTGAAGTGGATGCTATTATTCATGTGGTTCGTTGTTTTCAAAACTCTAGCATAATTCACGTGGATGGCAGCATTGACCCACGTCGAGATATTGAAACAATCAATTACGAGTTAATTTTGAGTGATATCGAGTCGCTAACCAAGCAAATTGCTCGCATTGAAAAAGTGGCGCGTGCGGGTGATAAACAAGCTAAAGTTCAACTTGAACTTTATAATAAGATGTTAGAGCACTTAAAACAAGGGCAACCTGTGCGAAGCATGAAATTAACTGACGATGAATTAAAACTAACAAAAGATGCTTTTCTACTTACAAATAAGCCCACATTGTATGTAGCCAACATTAGTAGTGAACAGATTAAAGATGGTGATGAATATACCAAAGCTGTGGCAGAAATTGCCAAAGCGGAAGGGGCTGAGTATCTGCCAATTTGTGCGGATGTAGAGACGGAACTTAGTGAACTAAGTGGTGAAGAATTGGAAGAATATAAACAGGAATTTGGAATCACGGAGCTTGGATTAACTCGGCTCATTAAGGCAAGTTATCGTCTGCTGGGGCTGATTAGTTATCTAACCGCAGGCGAAAAGGAAGTTCGTGCGTGGACGATTAAACGTGGCACAAAAGCTCCTCAGGCTGCAGGAGTAATTCACACCGACTTTGAGCGCGGATTTATTAAAGCCGAAGTGGTAAGTTATGATGTGCTTGTATCATGTGGCGGGTTTAATGCTGCCAAGGAAGCAGGGAAGGTGCGCATGGAAGGCAAAGATTACGTCGTGCAAGATGGCGACGTGATGCTGTTTAGATTCAATGTTTAAGGAGATGAAAATGAAAAAAGATATTATAGATGAATTGAAAGAACGTGGAGTGATTAAGCAAATCGTTTTTGAAGATGAACTACACGAATTGATTAAAAAGGAAAAGGGCGCGTGCTACTGTGGATTTGACCCATCACGAGAGAGTTTGACCATTGGCCACGGCGTGGCACTTAGTATGCTAGTGCGTATGGCAAGAGCAGGATTTACGCCAATTGCTCTAATTGGTGGGGCAACAGGTCGAATTGGTGACCCCACAGGGCGAAATGATATGCGTCCTGAAAAAACGCAAGAACAATTAGATTTCAATCTTGCTTGCATCAGAAAGCAAATTGAAGATTTTTTCAAGCGTAACGGCGTGGACAACTTTATTATTGTGGATAATGATGAGTGGACAAGCAAACTTAGTTACTATGATTTTCTTCGTGAAATCGCCAGCCAAATGAGTGTGAACAGAATGCTTGCTAGTGAGTGTTTTAAGGCACGTATGGAGAATGGACTTACTCTCGCTGAGTTTGCCTACATGCCAATGCAGGCATACGACTTTTTGCACCTATATAAGACATATAACTGTATGATCGAGATTGGGGGCGATGACCAGTGGGGAAATATTATCGCAGGTGTTGAGCTTATCAGAAGAAAGGAGCGTAAGCCATCATTTGCGTTTACTCTTCCACTTCTAACTAAGGCTGATGGCACAAAGATGGGAAAATCATCTGGCGGTGCGTTGTGGCTTGACCCAAACATGACAAGTGATTTTGAAGTGTTTCAATACTTAAGAAATAGCGATGATAGCAAAGTTAAAGAGTATCTATGTATGCTCACACTTTTGCCACTAGATGAGATAAATGAATTGTGTAAGGGCAAGGGAAAAGAATTAAATCATGCCAAGGAAGTGTTGGCTTATGAGGTCGTGAAGATTCTTCGCGGAAAAGAATCGGCCGACAAGTCATTAGCGCAAGCCAAGAGTGCTTTTGGTGGAGATGCTTCCGATGTGCCTACCGCATCCATTAAGGCAAGTGAAACCAACATTGTGGATTGTTTGGTTGCAGTGTTTAAACTTTCTCGTGGAGATGCAAAAAAACTTGTGTTGGGTGGCGGAATAAAGGTTGGTGATGAAATTATTAGTTCGCTTGATTTTGTTTGTCCTAAAACTGAATTTTTGTTGCGTAAGGGTAAGAAAACAATAGTAAAAGTGGTAGTAAAGTGAAAGAATATTACTCTATTCCAAACCTAGAATACACAAGCGAGATTGAGATTCAAAAATCTCGCTTTTTGGGTTTTGCTAAATATGTTGTCACTCAAGATGAAGCGGAAGAGTTTATCAAAAGTTTAAAGGAAAAATATTCCGATGCTCGTCATGTATGCTTTGCATATAAATTAGATTCGACAGCCAAAATGAGTGACGATGGTGAGCCTAGTGGCACGGCGGGCAGGCCAATTTTGGGCGTTATTGAAAACAAAGGGTTACAAAACGTTGTTGTGGCAGTAGTGCGTTATTTTGGTGGGATTAAGCTTGGCGCTGGAGGGTTAATTAGGGCTTATGTGGAAAGTGCAACTAAAACCCTAGAGTGTGCTCCAAAAGTGAAATGGGAAGAGGCAAGGCTTTGTTCTTTAGTGTTGAGCTTTAGTGAGTATCAAAAATTTGAGCGAAGCATAGCAAACCGCAAAATAAAGATTCTAAAAACTGAATTTTCCGATGTGGTTAATCTAAGTTTGGTGATTGCGAAAAATGAAAAAGTTGAAAACATTCAACAAGAAAAAGTGGTTTCATGGTGCTTTGAGGGGGAATAATGATTGAAATTTTGGGCAAGGGTAAGAAAAAAGAATTGTGGGTGGATGGAAAGTTTTTCTGTGTGATAAATGATTTTTTAATCTTAAAGTATAAACTTTCTTCCACCGTGCCAAACTCAGAAAAACTGGAAGAAATTAAAAATGAAGCTGAGGTCGAGCTCGGCTTTAACATGGCTGTAGATTATGTGAGTAGCACAAGCAAGTCGAGTAAACAAGTATTGGATTATTTAATCAAAAAAATCTCGCCCAAAAATGCTAATGTGGTGCTAGAAAAATTGAAAGGTTACCGCTATGTGGATGATTTTGAGTTTGCTAAAAATTTTGTAGAAAGCAAAAGTGCCACTTGTGGGAAAAATAAGCTAAAGCTAATGCTTATGCAAAAGGGTGTGGATAAAGCGGTAATTGATGATGCATTGGCTAATGTGGAAAGTGTAGACACAGCGATGAAAGTAGCAGAAAAATATATGAGGTCAAAAGAAGTAAACAAGCAAAATTTAGAAAAGCTCACTCGGCATCTTTTAAGTAAAGGTTTTACATGGGATGAAATTAGTGCTGCACGGAGTAGGTTTAAGGAGAGAATTGATGAGAGTTGGGATTGATTTGGTGGAGGTAAAACGTTTTCATAATGACATTTACAATGAAAGCTTTTTGAATCGAGTGTTTACAATTAGTGAGATTGAACATATCAAAAGTGTCAGTTCAGTCGATTTTCAACTCGAACGCTTGGCTGGTAAGTTTGCAGCTAAAGAAGCTGTGTTAAAGATGCTTGGAGTGGGAGTTGGAAATGGAGTCACTTGGTTAGAGATTGAAATTCTACCTGATCATTGGGGGAAGCCCAAGCTCTCTGTGAGCGGAAATGCAAAAAAAATGATGAAAATGCTTGGTTTAAATAATGTGGATGTGAGTATTTCTCACACAAGCAGTCTTGCCACTGCTATTTGTGTGGCTAGTGAATAAAACTTTAGTATTTACAAAATATAGGTTTAAAAGCCTATTTTTTTTGTTTTTAGGTATAAATTCATAGTCAAAAGGGATAAATTATTATGTTAATTGTAAAACGAAGTAGAAAACTACGTGGCAAAATTTCTAATTTTAAAATTCATTCTAAACCTTGTTTTTGTGGATTTAGTGAAAGCATGTTCTGGGGGAAGGTGGATTTAGAGCAGGAGTTGCGTGCGTATGAAAACTGGTTAAAGGAGTTGTGATGGTTGGCTCAATCAAACGCGGGGAAATCTATTATGCTAATCTCTCTCCTGTGGTGGGGAGTGAGCAGGGAGGAGTGCGCCCAGTGATGATTGTGCAAAATGATGTGGGTAATCGCTTCAGTCCGACAGTGATTGTGGCTGCAATTACCAGCAAAATCAACAAAGCTAAACTGCCAACGCACATTGAATTATGCGCTAGAAACTATGGATTAGAGCGCGATAGTGTGGTTTTGCTCGAACAGATTCGCACGCTAGACAAAGCAAGGCTAATTGAACGCGTCGGAGTGGTGGGAGACGGTGTCTTACATCAAATTGATGAGGCGCTTAGTGTTAGTTTGGGGTTGAATTTTTAGGTTCAAAATAGCGTGAGGAGAGGGGGAGTAATGGTTAGATGTTTTTGATTTTTAGTTTTTGCGATTATTTCGTCAAAATTTAAGTATTTTGCGAATAGTTTGTCGCAAAATGTGTTCTGAAATTATGTTTAAAAAAGCCCATTCTTAGGGCTTTTTTTTAAACTAAAAATTGTCCTTCCCTTCCCTTGTATATTGTAAAATTTTTTATATGTAAAAAACTGATTTTATTTTTATGATGTGATATAATACTTTCTAGGAGGATTTGATGAGAGTTTTACATAAAAGTTTAATATTTTTGGCACTTTCGCTTGCTGTGGTTGGACTTTTAACCATACTGTCAGCCCCAGAGAAAGAAAAACCTCAAGTTTTTGCAGGTTCAGATGGCGACTGGGAGTATATTTTAAATACAGACGACCCAGATAATGAAGAAACTTGGGCGATTCTAACTAAATACAATTACACAGGAAGCACCAGTGTAACTAATCTGGATATTCCAGATAAGGTTGATGGCTACACTGTAAAGGAAATAGGTGCTAAGGATGCGGGAAATAGTATTTGCGAGGCTTTTGAGGTGTCGTCAGTCCGTTGGAAAGACTATGACTACGCTTCAGCATCTAAAATAACTGTCTCCATTCCAAGTTGTGTAAAGATTATTAATCGACAAGCATTTTATAATTGGAAAAATTTGGCATCTGTTGTATTCATTGAAGATACGGATAGTGCTGTGATAAGTCAGCTTCGTTTTATTGGAAGCGAGGCTTTTGCTTACACGGGAATCACACAATTTACTTTTCCTAGAGATGTTTCAACCGTTAAGGATGGTGCATTTAGCTTTTGTTACTATCTTCAAACCGTGAAACTTCCTAAATTGATTAGTGAGCTTTCTCAAGATGTTTTTCGTGGTTGCGTGCGCTTAAATAAGTTTGAAGCGTGCAAAGTCTTGGGGGATATGTACACAGTATCTGATGATGGGTGTGTTGTATACCGAATGGTGAGGAATGGGGTTTCAATAATTAGTAACACGTTATGTTTTTGTGTGCCATCTTATGGTCATAATGTTGCCGGTGCTACTCTAGAAGATGGCGTTTGGGTGGCTCCATCTAAAACTGGATTTGATAATCATTTTATTTTAAATAGAGATGTTAAAGATATTGGGCCATATGCGTTCGAATACTTGACAGTTAATTTTGAAGAAGAATATAATTTTCGATACGAAAGCTCGGTTGAGGAATTTGTGATTCCAAGCGACACAATACTTTCGAAGAATTCATTCGATAAGGATGCTTTAAGAGAGTCGACGATAAGTAAGTTTTCTATCTCGGGCTCACATGCTAAATTTAAGACGCAAGATGACGTGCTTTACTGGGTAGAAAATGGCACTGCAAGTTTAGTTTGCTATCCGCCAAAACGTGAAGGAAATACTTTTAACAACTCTCAAATTTCATACTCTAGTGGCACTAATGAGATTAGTGTGAATATAGCCGAAATTTGCGCAGGTGCGTTCTATGAAAACAAAAAAATAACCGAGGTTACCATCTCAGAGAATGTAAAAAGCATCGGTGAATTTGCTTTTCATGGATGTGAAAATCTAGTAAACGTTACCTTCTCTCATTCCATTCTTCAAGATGGTTTTGAAATTGGCGAACAAGCATTCACATCGGTTAATGCTGGCTTTAAAGTGACTTTACAAAATAGATTAATCTACAATCACTTTTTAACGAAATATGTAGACAAATGGGTTACGGAAGAAGATGATGTTGAGAGGATTGTTAAATATTTTGACAATGCCCCAGATTGCTTTGACTATAAAAATCCTGTGACAGTCAATCTAGGAAATAATAATATTTACATTCACGGAAAAGTTGGAAATTATAAAGCATATTCCGATTTTGAGTGTGAAAGCGAGATTAGTGTGTTGCCAAGTAATAAAATTCCATCAGTGGATAATAAACATATTTTTAAGGGATTTTATTTAGACGATGAGACTAAAATCTACATAGATCGTGGTGGTAATTTCATAGACCTAAACGACGATAATCAACCCGAAATTTTTGATTTGCTTGTAGACACGCAATTATTAAGTTTAATTGTCGAAAAAGGTAAGATTATATTTGCAGATGGGGAAATAACTACAACTTCCATAGATGATTACTTACGTCGTAATTTTGCCGATGGGGGAAATTATCAGGATATTGATTGGATTACCATAACAGGGGATGTAACAAAGGTTGATTCAAATGCGTTTGTTAGTTGCGGTAATTTAGACACAATTGAAATAATTAATCTAAATTCAACAAACATTACATTTGAAGAAGAGGCTTTCGTTGTGAGAGACCTACTCTATGAGAGAAAACACATCAAAGTGAAAGTTGATTCTAGGATTGTGGAAAAAACATTGATTAGAGCTTTTGGTGATGATGACAATATCACTTTCATCACTCCGATAATTGAAATTGAACTGAATATCGTTGGGGGAAAGGATATAATCTATTCTCACTGGGATGATGGTGAGTATAAGCTATTCGCTGATGATGAGCTTAATAATGAGCTAACGAGTGTGGAAGTGCCAGATAATGGTAATCCAGAGGCAAAGTTTAGAGGATACTTTGAGGAGGAAAATGGGCAAGGAATTAGATATGTAAACTCAAATGGAGAGTTTTTAAATAATTTAGCTGCTGTCGATGGTAACACAAGTTTACATGCCCTGTTTAGAGATCCAGCATTTCGAACGGTGACTTTAATCGATGAGACAATTACATCTGATATTTCGAGTTTAAATGATGAAACAAAAGAAATCATTATCACTGATTCTGTCAAACAAATTGACCTAAATGCATTTGTTAACTGTGTTGGATTAGAATTGGTTACATTTGAACATGAAGATTTATCTGATTTGGTGCTCAATAGAAACACTCTTTTACTAAATGATTTTGAGGAAATTTTGGAAATTAAGGTGACCCTTCAAAATCGAAAAGCAGCAAAACAATTGAAAAAAAAGATAAATGTGGATAATTTATCGTTTACAATTATAGATTCGACAGTCAAGATAACCTTGCGTGACGGCTCCACTTCGCTCTATATCTATTCTTGGGGAGGCAAAACATTTGACATCTACAACAATGAAACTCATTCAGAAAGAGTGAGTAAGATTTCCATCGGAAGTAATAGGATCGACCCAAGTTTAGTTTTCAAAGGTTACTACACGGAAACAAATGGTCAAGGCACATGTTATGTCGATAAAGACGGAAACTTCATTAACAATTTAGCTGATATCGATGATGATATAACTTTGTTTGCTTATTGGCAAAAGCCTTCAAATGTGATATGGTTTATCCTAGGTGGCGTGAGTGTGGTTATCGTGTTGATTCTTGTGGTTGCTTTGTTTGTAAGGCTAGGGAGTCCAAGCAATAAGTCAATAAGAATTAAATAGTAAGAAGTAATGCCTTGTGGCATTATTTTTTTGTTCATTTTATTACTTTTATTTCACGTTATTGACAAAGTAATTTTTTTGTATTATAATGAAATTAAATCTACACAAGGAGTGTTCGCTATGGCAGAAAAAGCAACAAAAGGCGTGATTATGGGCAGGGTGATGATAGTTTTAGCTATCATTGTCGTTTGTTTAAGTATCGGCCTTTCTATTTATTTTTTGACTAGTAAGTCCGAAACGTTTAGCATGGAACTCATAAATTCATGTGAATATGTCAACGTTGGCGAGACATTAGAAGTTGAGGTCACTCGAAATGACCCTAATGAAAAAGAGTACTATAAAGTTGAAAGTGGGGATAGTAGTGTTTTGGAGTTTGTAAAGCAAATTCCAAGTACCACGGATTCTAACAAGATTATTTGGCAATTCAGAGCGAAACAGGGTGGAAACACTGAAGTAAAACTCAACACAGAGAATCCAAACTTTAATGGCACAAGTCTTTTAGTTTTTGTGGGAAATGGTGATGCAAACACACCTTTCTACGTAAGAAATGCCGCAGATTTAGCTTCGGCTACTAATGTAAAAAACTATAAGCAAGTTAGAGATATCGATCTAAAAGATGTTAATTGGACGCCAAAAGACTTCGTTGGGGCGTATAATGGCGATGGCCGCAAGATTTCTAATCTAACGTTAACCGATAAGGCTGAGGCGGGTTTATTTAAAACAATCGCAAGTAGTTCTTATGTAACTAATCTAAAGTTAGTTGATTTTAAGATTAGCGGAGCTAACACAGCGGGGGCATTAGCTGCTACCAACCAAGGAAAAATTTCTTTGATTAATGTGTCAGCTACTAAAGCCAATGCTACCACAATTAGTGGAACAACTGTTGGTGGGGTTGTAGGAAGTAGCTTGGGTACTCAAGTGGCCACACAGAATCAAACTAGTAAGTGGGACACTCGCATTAGTGGTTGTGGAGTTGAAAATGTGATTTTAAATGGTAGTGATTCTGTTGGAGGAATTGCTGGGAAAAGTGATAAATCATTCTTTGGAAACGACTATTCTAGGGCAACACTTACAGGAAACACCGAAGGTGGAATCGTTGGCAAATTAGAAAATGAAAAGAATGCTATTATCCATTCTTATTCAACAAGTTCAACAAGTGGGGTTGAAATTGCTGGTCAAAAGGCAGATAAAGACTTTATTGGTGGATGTTATTTTAATGTGCTTCCTACTTCATTTAGAAATTATACAGACAGTGGCGATTGGGATTTTGATAACATTTGGGAAAAGCACGAAAACGATTGGCCTACAATTAAACCAAATGCAGTGATTGATGAAACTAGTAATGGAATTGCCCCAAACACAAGTGAGTCATCTCAACTCATAATCTACACTGTAATTTTCAACACAAATGGCGGTAGTAACGTAGCTGATGTTCAAATTAATGGTGGTAATTCATTTGTCACCGAAGGGAAGACTTTAGTGACTCCAGTTAAGAGATATTATTTGTTTGACGGGTGGTTTGTTGACAGTGAGTTAACTCAACCATTCACCCGTGAGCAAGTTGTTAACTCTAATATTGTGTTATATGCTAAGTGGGTAGAAAATTTCTACAATGTAAGTTTTGTGACTAATTGTGACGAAGTAGAGCCTAGCATAAAGATTACAAAGAATAATTCATTTACAGATGAAAATGAATCACTGCCACATCCTTCAAAAGAAAATGCAACATTTATTGGGTGGTTTTTAGATGAAGAGCAAACAATTGCATTTAACATGAACAGCAAATTAGGTTCTGATGTTACCTTATATGCTGGTTGGCAAGAAGAAGTTGAAAGTCAAGTGTTTGTGGTTTCATTTGATTCGAAAGGCGGAAGTGCTGTAAGTCCTGTGGAAATTACTCAAGGGAAATCATTCAGCGAAGATGGTTTTGTGTTGCCTAGCGCAACTCGTGATGGATTTAACTTTGTGGGGTGGTATGTAGATGAACAACTTACAGTTGCATTTACAGCCAACACCAAAGTTGAAAGCAGTTTAACCCTATATGCAAAGTGGGATAAAGTGTCAATTCACACTGATGTTGATATGCTTATGAGAAGCTTTGCTGCTGATTTAGCTGACGATGGAATGTATAACGGAGTTTATAATCTAAGTGCCAACATTGACTTTTTGGGCACTACTTGGACTCCTATCGGCACACTAAGTCAACCATTTAATGGAGAATTTAACTTGGTTGGTGAGATTTCAAACATAAAAATTGTTCCTAATGCAAACAATCGTTATGTTGGTTTCTTTGGTGTGATTGGAAACGACGGTGTGGTTAAAGGCTTAAATTTGCGTGATGTCGTTGTGGATATAAACAATATCACTAACCCTGTGGTTGGTCTTATTGCAGGAGCTAACTTAGGTAAAATTCAAAATTGTGCTGTTGAGAACAGTATCTATGCTGGTGAAAAAGTTAACACCATGGGATATGCCGTTGTGGGTGGTTTAGTTGGTGAAAACAGAAACACCATTCAAGATTGCGTGGTCAACACGTCAATCAAAGTTGTTGCAGGAAATGCAAGCGTTGGTGGTGTGGTTGGTTCTGCCGTAAATGGTTCTATTAAAAACGTAACATATGCTACTTTAAATGAGAATGGTGCCGTTATTGAAGTTGGCACATCTAAGGCTGATAGAGAAGATTGCGTTGGTGGAATTGTTGGAGAGATTCAAGATGGAGCACTAAGCTATGGTAGTTCAAATGCAACTATTGTTTTAGTTAATGAAAATTCTAACAAACTTTTCGTTGGTGGTGTGGTAGGTGTGATTACCGATTCAGCTACCAAACAAGCTAGTCCTACGGTGTTTGCTTGTGAAGCAAAAGAGGTGGACATTGTCGGTAGTGTTGCCGGCGGACTTGTTGGAAAAGTTGATATCGACAACACAGAAATGTTTGATGTAGTGTCAAATTCTAGTGCAAGCGGAAAGGTTACAGGAACAGACAAAGCCGCAGGTTTGGTGGGAACTATGGTTCGTGGAAATATGGATCACTGTATCACGACTTGTGAGCTAAATGGAAACACAGTAGCTGGAATTGCGGTTGACATTGAACGTAATTCTGATTCTGACATTGCGCGTGTTGAAAAGTGCTTTGTTTATGTGACCGTGGGTGAATGTGACACTGCATACTATTCAACAAAGAGTCTTGTGTTTGAGACAAACGCAGGATTTGGAAAGTTGTTGGAGTGGTTCGGTGCTAAATATGATAAGGTCGCAGGTTATGAGAAGAGTTGTGTGATTGTAGATAACTTCAATGGTCACAAACAACGTGATTTTGCAATAGGTGGAAATTCTGGAATTGATTTAAACCACTTGTTTGATGAAAATTCTGATGAAAAATTAATCGGTGAATCAAAAGCAAAATCAATTTCTACATTTAAAGACTTAGATTTTGATGATGAAATTTGGAACATAACCGATGGAGAAATCCCAACATTAAAGTAAATTAAAAACAATTAAAAGAGTGTATCAAATGAAATCTACTGATTTTTGCGATGTGCTCTTTTTATTAATTTGTATGTTTTTTATTAAAATAGTTGAGTTTTACTTTATGTTTGTGTTATAATGATAAAAAAGTTTAAGGAGTTATTATGCCAAAAAGAAATAGCGAAATGACAAGTGAGTTAGCTAGAAGGATTAAAGATACTGGTGGGGGAACGGCTTATGTAAAAAGAAATTCTGAAATGACGGCCCCACAAAAAAATGATACCCCCTCCTCAATACCATTTTTGAGAGAAAGGGAGGCTCGCGCATACAGATTACCGGAAGCACAAGACAAACAAAATAAGGATAATAGCCTAAGAGTTGAAGATCCGAAAGCATATGTTCCAATTGATTACAAGCTTTCTAATCTTCCTGTAAGATTATTTCAAAAGCACATGCGGTTTGCTTTTGAATCGGAAACATATGACTGGATTATGAAGTGCCCAAAGGCATGTGTGGGACAGGTTCAAGGAAAGCTAACTGATAATATAGAAATGCGCCGAATTTTTATGATTGGATATGAAAAAACACAAAAAATTGATACCACCAAACAAGTGATTTTTGTGACTTCAATTCTGACTGATTCGCTTGACCCTAATTTTGTTATGCTAGAATTTGGATGTGTGGTTGGAGGCGCAATCAATGGTTATGCACCATTATTAAAGGTAAAAGCAGGGAGAGAGGTGGAGTATCCTCTGAAGATAGTTCCCGTTGCGCAGCCTCAACAAGTAAGGATAAAGGGAATGCGAAAACTAAAAGATATAAAAGTAGTGCGATCTTTAATTGAGGATAGTAAGGATGATGATGTGAGTAAGAGATATAGCAAGATTGAGCCAATTCAAATTGAAGGAAAAAATGATGCTTTGAGCATCATAAAAGAAATTGCTGATGATTATAAGATTAATTCAATATACATTCCCACCGAAGATAAGGATTTGTTTACTTTAGCTACTAGATTATCTACTTCACGCACAAATTTGCCTTCTGTGAATTGGGATAAAGTTTTTAGTAATCACCCAACAAACTACTTTGAAAAACGCCCCGAAAGAGATGCACCATTTTATGACATTATGCACGCATTTTTAGACACACAAAAGGAACGAGAACTAGGTCTAGTATGAAAGTTGAAACAAAAGATTATGGCTTACTAGTGACATGTGCTACTGAGTTTGACCCAGAGAGTACGCTTACCTGTGGACAGGTTTTTCGATTTGGCAAGGAAGGTGAAGCGTGGTGGGTGATTGCAGGGGAAAATTATGCAAAAATTTTGCCTAATGGTGAAAAAAGTTATAAAATTTACACAACAAATTCAAATTTCTTTGTAAATTATTTTGATTTTGAAAAAGATTATGCTAAAATAATATCAGAGCTTGGCGAATTTAAAGTTCTAGCTAGACCCATCAATTTTGGTAGAGGAATTAGGTTATTACACCAAGACTTAGTTGAGATGATTGTTAGTTTTATCATTTCTGCTTGCAATAGGATTCCTCGTATTCAAAATAGTTTAAACAAACTTAGTGAACGCTTCGGAGAAAAACATGATTGGGGATATGCATTTCCTACACTTAAAGCACTTAGTTTAGTGACAGAAGAAGATTTTAAATCTTTTGGTTGCGGGTATCGAAGTGCATATTTGGTGCAAACTATATCCACACTTTGCAACTCGGATTTTTTAGAAAAATTAAACAAGGCCGACACAATGACATCGAAACAGATGCTTAAGAGTTTGGCAGGAGTTGGGGATAAAGTGGCTGATTGCATTCTGCTATTTGCTCTTTCAAGGTATGATGTTTTTCCTGTAGACACGTGGATAAATAAAGTGTATCGCGATGAGTTTGGCGGAAAAGAAAAAAATCGAGCAAAGATTTCTCGATTCTTGGTTGATAAATTCGGGGAAAATAGTGGATATGCTCAGCAATACTTATTCTACTATAAGCGTCAAGCAGAAAATTAAAAAGGAGAAGATTATGGGGATAGCATTATTAATTGATATTGATAACGCCAAAATTAGTTTACCAGTGTTTCAAGACATTATCGATCAAGTAGAACGCACTGGGCATTTAGTGTATTGTAAGGTTTATGGTTTTAATGAGCGTAAGCACATAAAGTTTGATGAAATTATCGAGCGATATGGTTTTGACAGCACTCCAACAATGCGTTATAAAAAGAGAACAAAATCACAACTTGATTCTCGAATCATGATTGATGCCGTGAGTATGGTCTACACAAAGCCTTTTGTAGATACTTTTGCAATTGTGGCTGGAGAAGGTGATTTGGTGCCACTTTTGTCATTCTTAAAATCAAATGGTAAGAAGTTAATGACGATTCAAAGTGAAAACACAGATGGAAATGACCACATGTTTGATTATAAGATTCGTCTTAGTGTGAAGTATGTAAAACCAACAAAACTATCTAAAAAAGAATTGTCGGATAAACTTCGTCAAATCAGTGCGCGTAGTAACGCAATTATGCATGATGACAACTCTGAGGCGATGAAACAACGTGAAGAATTAATTCGTGAAATTGAAGATATTTTGGCTTCACGTGATGATGACATTGATGCAGAAGAGAAAGACTTGTATGATAGCATCGAAGACTTGCTTACAATTTTAAGATAGGAGGGAAGTATGGATTTTGCAAGCATTTTGTTTATTATAGTGGCAATGGCATATGTTGCAGGAGGTGTGGCACAGTGCATAAAACCCTTAGGGCTCAGTGAGTTTACCCCAGAAACTGCAAAGTCGTTTCGTGTGGTAAGCATTTGCTGTTGTTTTGTGGCTGCAGTAGGATGTGTGTTTGTGGCTATGGGAATTGATAATGCTGTGTTATCTATTATTGGATGCGCTATTTTAGTTGCAACTCTTATTATTGAAATCTTATGTAGTCGTAAACTAGTGTTAAAAAATGAACCACATCCAAAAGATGATGTTGCCAACGAAAGCACACCAGAAGCAAAAACAGAAGAACCTAAAAACGAATCTAAAACTGATGAAGAAACAAAAAATTCGCGTTCTTCTAAGAAATAAATTGATTAAAAATCACCCGAAAGGGTGTTTTTTTGTTTATCTACTTTAGCTAAATTTCATATAATAGTGCGAGGTGAAATATGGAATTTATGATTAATGGTGGGAAAAAATTGTGTGGAGCAGTTGAGATTGAATGTGCAAAGAATGCTTATCTACCAATTTTAGCGGCTAGTTTACTTTGTGACGGGGAAGTAATACTCGACAAGTTAAATATTACCGATGTAAGTAACATGCAAGATATTTTACGCTTGTTAGGAGTTGGATTTAAGGAGCAAAACGAAAAAATAATTATTGATGGTAGCGGGTGTAAAAATGCGCTAATTCCAGCAAAATTAGCTTCGAAACTAAGAGCGAGCATTCTTTGCCTTGGGGCTTTAGTAGGACGATTTAAGCGAGCCCGAGTAACTTATCCTGGGGGATGTGACATTGGTTTGAGACCGATTGATCTACACTTAAAAGCTATGATGGAATTGGGAGTTGAAATTGAAGAATGTCACGGAGTGATAAGTTGTGATGGAACTAAGTTGCATGGAGGGGATGTAGTGCTAGATTACGCTAGTGTTGGGGCAACTGAAAACTTAATTCTTCTTACAGTGTTAGGCAGAGATAAAGTAAGATTAATCAATGTGGCTCGAGAACCTGAAGTGGTCGATTTGTGTAATTTTTTGAATAAATGTGGAGCTAAAATTGTGGGAGCGGGTTCAAGCGAAATTGAAATCACTCCCGTGAAGCGATTGATTGGGCGAGAATATGCAGTTATGAAAGATAGAATTGTGGCGGGGACATACTTGCTAGCTGCGGCGATAACGAATGGTGAAATTGAAGTTCGGGGTGTGAATTCACATTTTTTTACTAGTTTAATTAAAAAATTATGTCAATCTGGTTGCTTTTTAGATGTGAAAGGTGATAAAATAAGACTGAAGAGTGGGGATTTAAAATCGGTTGGATTTTTAGAAACTAATGTTTATCCTGCTTTTCCCACCGACCTTCAAGCTCAATTTGTCGCCTTACAGACAATTGCTAGGGGGGATTGTGTGGTAAAAGAGAACGTGTTTGCTTCTCGCTTTAAATATGTGCCAGAGTTAATCAAAATGGGCGCCAAGATTACAGTGAGTGGCAACGTGGCATTTGTTGAAGGTGTGCCTTACCTAACTGGAGCCGAAGTTTTTGCAACAGATCTTCGTAGTGGAGCGGCTTTGGTGTTGGCAGGACTATCAGCAAAAGGCTACACGAAAGTGAGTAGCGCAGAGTTTGTGCTACGCGGTTATGAAAATTTTGACGAAAAACTTCGTTCACTCGGGGCGGAGATAAAATTAGTTATATAGGTGAAAAATGACAAAAACAGGTAAAATAGGAATAATAATAGGTGTTTTATCTTTTATTGCGGTGATAGTAGTGTGCGCCAGTACCGTGTTTACGGTGAAAAGAGTGCAACTAGTGTGGTACACCACGAATTCAACGGCAATGAGTAAAGTGACTGGTGAGCAAATCTTGCTCTCATCAGGAGTAAAGAATAGTAGTGTGTTTAATCTTGATAGACAGTTGGCAATTTCCAATTTAGAGCGAGAATATGTTTCAATGCGGATTATTGATGTTGAGGTTATCTATCCTAACGTGCTTAAAATCCATGCTTTAGAGCGTCAGAAAGTGTTTGCAATTCCTACAACCTATGGTGATTATATGTTAACTGATGAGTACTTAAGAGTGTTGGATGTGGTTCAAAGTTTTTCTAGTAACAACATCAATCCAATTCTTCTTAATATGGGTGAAGTGGAGCATTATAAAGTAGGGGAAGACATTGATTTTGCAAGGACTCAGACATTTGTCGATGTGTATAATGCTTTCTTTTCTCTCAAGCAAGACTTAGGGCACATGAGGGCTATGATAAAGTCGATGGATTACACAAATAGTAAATTAACTTTTCACACCTATTTTGATGTGGACATAATTCTTGATAACCCTACTCAAAACACACAAGTCAAGATGAGAACAGCGCTGCGCACCTTTGATTTATTAGGTTCAGAGGAATATGGAAAAGTTGATATCGTGGTTTACTTAAATGATGAAGGTAAGATAAATTCTGATATTACAAAAAAGGTTAATAATTAAAAAATTTAAGAAAATTTACTTGATAAAACTTGATTACTATGATATAATCAATCTACAAAACATATTTGGAGGACGAGATGAGTTTTATAAATTTGTTAGGTGCAGGACAAGCTGAGTGGATTACAAATACTTTTCCCGTGTTTAAAGGAATTTTGATTGGAGTGTTGGCTGTGTGTGCAGTTGCGATAATTATTCTGGTACTTTGCCAACAAAGTAACAGTCAAGGTGGAATTAATGGGGTTACGGGAAGCAACGTTGAAACTTACTATGCCCACAATAAAGGTAGCACTAAGGAAGGTAGATTAAAGAAAGCTACTACAATCACAGCAATAATTGCGGCTTGTGCCACGGTGCTATATTTTGTGCTTGCATTAGTTATGCCACTATAAACCCATCAAGAGAGAGTGAGAGTCACTTTCTCTGTATTTTTATTAAAAGGATAATATATGTTTGAAGAACAATTTCCCATGTTTTTAGATTTCATCACAGAGAATAATCTTAATTTTCGTAATAGAACTGATCTTTCAAGTGCTATTGCCAGCGCTTTTAAGTTAGATTTCACCACAGCCTACACTATCGTGGGGGATATGATAAATAATGGAGACCTAATAATTGAAGGTCGTGATAAACTTGCCACGGCTCAAGCG
>JAEEGL012790060.1_pt1 | contig 19713 bp, 21 predicted proteins | sample 9134231 | NCBI WGS metagenome assembly JAEEGL01 (sample SAMN16246548, study PRJNA631951) | gut metagenome | biome: gut microbiome; feature: rumen; material: fiber-attached | host: Bos | place: Iran: Karaj | collected 2018-10 | reverse complement strand
GGGATCCTTTTCCCATGAAGCGATCTGCCACGGGCCGTCCATTTCATTGCCGAGGCACCAGGTTTTAACCCCATAGGGCTTCCCGTGCCCATTCTTCCTCCGCAGGTCCGACCACCAGGTACCGCCCTCAAAGTTTGTGTATTCCACACAGTCCGCGGCATCCTGCAGCGAACCCGTACCAAGGTTTACGGTATAGATCGCTTCCGCGCCGGCCTTCTCCGCCCACTGAAGGTATTCATCATGGCCCACATCATTCGGAATATACTGGAACCAGGCCATATCCAGGTGGGTCTTCCGCTGCTCCCGCGGGCCGATGGAATCCTTCCACTGCCATCCGGAAACAAAGTTCCCGCCCGGCAGGCGCACTGCTGGCAGGCCGGTTTCTTTCAGCGCTTCATAGAAATCCTTCCGCAGGCCCTGTTCGTCCGCTGAAGGATGTTTGGGATTGTACATGCTTCCGTTGACCATGGAGCCGATCGGCTCAAGAAACGCGCCAAACAGGCGCCCGGATATCTCCCCGATCCGGAATTCAGGATGAAGGGTGATCCCGGCCTTTTTCATATTGTTTTACCTCCCGACCTACCGCAGGCTGATTCCGGTTACAGTGTAACTGTGCTCCCGGCTCACATCCCTGCGCCTCTGTTTTCAGGTTCCGTGAGCATAGAATAACTGCGGCTTCCGGAAGCGTCAAGTGCTTCATCTTCATTTCTTCTTGAAGTTTCACGACAACATCAGTACAATAAACGGCGGCGCAGAACACCATGCACGCCGCTTTGCCAATGGAAAGGACCTCGAAATATGAAAGATGAGAACCTGCTCTGGGAGGAAATCTCCACGGAACATATTGTGCAGGATGAATGGATTGACTTCCGGAAGTCCGCTTACCGCTCCCCCGATGGCCGGATCTTCCAGCCTTACTACAGCTTTACCCGCCGGAACTTCGTGGTCGTTGTCGCTTCGGATGAGAACGGCCGGTTCCTGTGCGTACGTCAGTTCCGTCACGGCATCGGGCAGGTAACAACAGAATTCCCGGCCGGTGCCATTGAACAGAAGGACGGAGAAAAACCGGAGGAAGCTGCCCTGCGGGCTGCCAGACGGGAACTGCGGGAAGAAACCGGTTATGAATCCGACTGCTGGCGTCACCTGCTGACTATTCCCTCCAATGCCACTGTCTCCGATAATTATGCCTGGCTCTTTACCGCCGGAAACTGCCGGAAAACCTCTGCCCAGCAATTGGATGAAATGGAACGGATCGGTGTCCTGACGCATACCGCGGAAGAAATCGACGCCATGCTCGCCGGCGGGGAATTCCCCCAGGCCGTTCACGCGCTGGCCTGGCTGCTGGCAAAACAGCAGCCGTCCGCGTAACCCGATGCAGCCTGAACTTTCTGTCTGTCAGCCGTTCTATTTTGCCGGATTTGGCAAAATAGAACGGTTTTTCCTTTTACAACAATCCTGTATCAAGCCCTCCATATCAGTAAAATCAATACTGTGATCAATTTCAGGAAAAGGAAGTGAACGGGTCTTCTCAAAAACGGTCAACGGATTTATGATTCCATTGACCGGAACGGTCAACGGAGGTGCACCCATGAACGAAAAATTCTTTTCCCTGCCCCCTGAAAAGCAGCAGGCTATTCTCAATGCGGGATACCGGGTTTTCTCCCGGAATTCCTACAAAAACAGCCCGATGAGTGAAATCGCGGAAGCGGCCGGCATCAGCAAATCCCTGCTGTTCCATTATTTCCGCAACAAAAAAGAACTGTACCTGTATCTCTGGAACAAAGGTGCGGAGATCAGCATTGAGTTCATGACCCGGCACGGCTGCTATGACCGGACCAACCTGTTCGATGCCATGGAGCTCGGAACCATCGCCAAACTGGAAATCATGCGCCTGTATCCGGATATGAGCATTTTTACCGTAAAGGCATTCTATGAGAAGGATCCCGCAGTCAGCAGCGCAATTCAGGAGAGTTACCACCGCTACTACAACCTGAAAGCCGACAAAACACGGCTGAACCTGGATCCCGACCAGTTTATCCCCGGGCTGGATATCACGATGATGTACCGGGAAATGTACTGGGCTGCCGAAGGATACCTTTGGGAAATGCTGCAGCAGGGTGCCCTGGATATTGACCGGGTGGAAAAGGATTTCAGGAAACTGATCGATTTCTGGAAAAGCATTTATCAGCGGAAAAACTGACAAACAGGAAAAGAGGGAGACATTTGGAAAGCAAAGCAATCATCACCGAAAACCTGACCAAGTTTTACGGTAAGGCCAGGGGCATTAACGGCCTGGACCTGGAAGTCAACCCCGGCGATTTTTTCGGATTCATCGGTCCCAATGGAGCCGGGAAATCCACAACAATCCGGACCCTGCTGGGGTTGATTTCACCCACCTCCGGCAAAGCAAAAGTACTGGGCCTGGATATAGAAAAAAACAGCAGGGAAATTCTGCAGCGCGTAGGATACCTTCCTTCGGATTCATCCTTCTATAACGGAATGCGGGTCCGGGATATCCTGAAACTGTCCGCCGGCCTCCGTCGGAAAAACTGCGACGATTCAGCTGATGAACTGTGCGAACGGCTTCAGCTGGACCGCAGCAGGAAGGTGGAAGACCTCTCCTTCGGAAACCGGAAAAAAGTCGGTATTGTCTGTGCCCTGCAGCACAATCCCGAACTGCTGATCCTGGATGAGCCCACAGGCGGCCTCGACCCCCTGATGCAGCACGAGTTTTTCAGCATCCTTCAGGAAAAGAACCGGAAAGGAACAACCGTCTTTCTCTCCAGCCATATCCTTTCTGAAATTCAGCGATACTGTAACCGGGCAGCTGTTATCCGGGAAGGCAAAATCATTGCCTGTGACACGGTGGACAGGCTGGCAAAAACCGGGGCCCGACGCGTCACCTTCCGGGGAAACCTTCAGCCGGATGCCCTGCCCGATATCCGGGATTGGACAGAAACCGACGGAACCGTCAGTTTCCTGTATAACGGGGAAACGAACAAACTGATCCGTACGCTGGCAGATCTGGATGTCCATGAACTGACTGTCGCCGAACCCGATCTGGAAGAGATTGTCCTCCATTTTTATGAGAAAGGAAGTGAACAGGCATGACCCTGATCCGTCATGAACTGAAGCAGTCCTGGAAAGCGCTCCTGATCTGGACCCTGTCCATCGGCGCGTTTATTGTAATCTGCCTGTTTATGTATCCGGAAATGAAAGGACAGATGGACAGTATCAGTTCCGTTTTTTCCTCCATGGGCGCTTTTTCCGCCGCCTTCGGGCTGGACACGCTTGACTTCGGCTCGCTCCGTGGATTTTACGGCATTGAATGCGGTAATATCCTTGGAATCGGCGGGGCATTGTTTGCCGCCCTGATCGGTATCGGTGCCCTGGCAAATGAGGAGAAAAACGGCACGGCCGAATTCCTCCTGACTCATCCCCTGAGCCGTTCCGGAATCATCACTGCCAAACTCATTTCCGTCCTGATCCAGATCTCGGCACTGAATATCACCGTCTGGCTGCTGGCTGTGGGTTCCATTGCCGCTATCGGCGAACCCGTCCCCTGGAAGGAAGTAACGCTGCTTCACACAGCATACTTCCTGTTACAGGTAGAGCTGGCCTGCATCTGTTTCGGAATCTCCGCCTTCCTGTGGAAGGGCGGAACCGGTATTGGCCTTGGCCTGGCCATCGCGCTGTATTTCATGAATATCATAGCGAACCTGACCAGCAAAGCGGATATACTGAAATACATTACCCCCTTCGGATATGCCGATGGATCCGGAATCTTCGCCAAAGGCGCGCTGGATACCGGCAAACTGCTGGTCGGCCTGGCGTTTACCGCCATTGGCACGGTAATGGCCTACTGGAAATACAATCAAAAAGATATCCGGTAGCTTCAAACCGGATATCCCATACCGTTTCCTTATTCCCCTCCGGAATAGATGTCCTGGTATAAACCCAGTTCAATCAGCTTATTCCGGAGGCTTTTCATGTCTTCCCAGGCTTCACGTTTTTTGTCCGGATCCCGGAGCAGTGCGGAAGGATGATATGTCGGCATCATCCATACGCCTTTGCGTTCAGTCCATTTGCCCCTCTCCCGGGTAATCCGGATCTCAGGGTCCAGGACATTCCTTGCGGCTGTGCTGCCCAGCAGTACAATCACCTTCGGCCGGACCAGCCAGGTCTGCATCCGCAGGTGTATCCGGCAGGCCTCCGCTTCTTCCGGTGTCGGTACCCGGTTGTGCGGCGGCCGGCATTTCACAATATTGCAGATATACACCCTGTCCCGGGGAAGCTGAATCGCTTCCAGCATCCTGGTCAGCAGCTGCCCTGCTGCGCCGACAAACGCCAGTCCCTCCTCATCCTCTGTCTGGCCCGGTCCTTCACCGATCAGCATCAGCGGAGACTGCCGGTCACCCTGTCCCGGAACCTTGTTCAGGATATTGCGGTATAAGGGGCAGAGCCTGCATTCAGCCACCTGCCTGTCAAACAGTTCCCAGCTGATCTCCTGCATATGATTCACCTTCTTTTTGCTGATAAAACAAGTATAGCACAGAAAAAAAGCCCCAACAAGAATCGGCCCTGCCCCTGCTTGTTGATGCTCTCCCGGTATGCTATACTTTTTCCGACATGAAGCAAAGGAGATCAAAACCGCATGAACACACAGGAACAGAGAATCCGGCACCCTTTCGGACCGCTGTTCGGGCCGGAAAGCCGTGTCCTGATTCTTGGTTCCTTTCCCTCAGTAAAATCCAGGGAGCAGAACTTCTTTTACGGCCATCCCCAGAACCGGTTCTGGAAAGTCATCGCGGCTCTGTTTGATTGTCCGATTCCCCGGACCGTTCCCGAAAAAAAAGAACTGATCCTGAGTCACGGGCTGGCATTATGGGATTCTATTGCCAGTTGTGTCATCACCGGTTCCTCGGATGCCAGCATCCGGGACGTCCGGGCCAATGATCTCAGGATCATTCTGGATTCCTGCCCGATCAGAAAAATATACTGCAACGGGCGGAAATCATATGAAATGTATGAAAAGTATATTCTGCCGCAGCTTGGAAGGAAAGCCCTCTGCCTTCCCTCCACCAGCCCGGCCAACGCCCAGTGGTCCCTGGAAAAGCTGACTGCCGCCTGGGCCGTCATCAGAGAAGATCCGGATCAGAAATGATCCTCCACCAGGATGGGTTTCCGCGTAAACACTTTCCGGAGGATATCCTCATTTCCTGATACCGTCACATCCGGCCGGTACACAGCCTCGGAAAGGCTCACGCTGCCGCAGGCCAGCTGGCCGAACGCCTGAACGGACACTGTCAGGTCCGGCGCTGTTTCCGTCAGCACAGCGCTGTTTCCGGACACTTGCCAGGTCCCGTTGTTCTCGGCTATCTGCATATCACCTTCCACCCGGATGACAAAACAGCTGTCTTCGGGTTTTTTGATTATCTCCAGCAATTTCTGTACATTCACCGCCCGGATCATATAGCTCTGTAATGCAGTCTGCTGAATGTCATAAGCCCGGGGGGTATGTATCACGGAGAGCAACTCCAGGCTCGAGGGCAGGAACATCCGGATTGTTCCGTAATCCGCGGAAAACCGTGCCAGAAAGCCCAGAATCGCATACAGGCCGGTCCTGCCTTCCCATGCCAGGTCTTTCACGGCCAGAATCGCCGCGGGATCGTTCCGGATATCCTGGAAAACCAGGTATGCCACTGTTTTTCCGCCTTCCCGGAGTAAATAGCAGAATTTCCTGTCCTTGTAGTATTCCCCCTGAATCAGTTCCAGCATCATGCTGTCATCCCGGCACATCGCCAGATTGTAACCGTCAGCAAACCGGTTGTACAATTCCGTGTACTCGCTCACCGGATCACCGGGCTTCCACAGCTCCGCTGTTCCGGAAAACCTGTATTCGCTCAGCACAGACGGTGCAAACTCATATTGATTCTGCCACCGGACGGTCTCATATCCAAACTTGCGGTAAAATGCATGGCTGAAAGGATACAGGGTGGAGATCACCTCTCCGTTCCGTCGGGCTTCAGGCAGCAGCTTTGCGAAAATTTCCCGGACAGCCCCGGTATTCCGGTATTCCGGCAGAGTTGAAACCGCACCGATCCCGCCGTTGGGGATGATCCGGCCGTCCAGCCGGGTTTTATAATGATTGTTGATAATCCTGGCCATCATTTTGCCGTCTTCGGAAAAAGCGCCCCAATCTTCGTCCCCGGAATCCTTCAGGCTGTCCTGCCTGTTCTTTTCCGGATCCTCCATTTTCATATGAAAAGCCACCGTGGAAATCAGATTGGCTTCAAAACGTTCTTCAGGTTTCAGTTTTCGGATTTCCATACTTGAATGCTCCTGTCTGTATTTAGTCCGGCAGTCGGTCATTCCGCCGGCCAGTTCTTTTCAATTTCCGGGAGAAGGCTCAGATCCGCCGGAAGCCATTCCACCGCGCTGAGTTCTTCCCTGTCCAGCCATCTGGCCGCCTCGTGTTCCAGGAGTTTCGGTTCCCCCGAAACAATCTCACACCGGAAACACTGCATGGACAGATGAAACTCCGGATAATCATACTCCACATCACAGTCGTGGGAAATGACTTTGATTCCGATATCCAGTTCCTCCCGGATCTCCCGCGCCAGCGCCTCCCGGGGCGTTTCCCCCGGTTCAATCTTTCCTCCGGGAAACTCCCAGTAACCTTTCCAGTCACCGTATCCCCGCTGTGTGGCAAAGAGCTTCCCCTCATGAAAGAGAAGTGCCGCAACCACCCGTATGCTCTTCATCCGCCTGTCCTTTCCCCCTGAAATGTTATACCGGAACAATCTGCCGGTTCCCTTTTTGCTGTAAGAAGCATTATATCACATTCACATTTTTTCTGCCTGATATAACAGCATAATTCTGTACAGTTTCCCGGGTTTGACATAATCCGGAAATGATCCTATACATCAGAAAAAAGGATTGTTCTGATCAACAAAAGAAAACAGGTGAATGAAAATGAAAACAAGGCGTCTCACTAAAAAAGAAATGTGGATTTTTGCCATCGGACAGCTTGGCTGGTCAATCCTTGGCGGTATCATCAATACCTGGCTGGTCACATTCTATCTGCCAACCCAGGGATCTGTGGACGCCGGCGCAAAATTTTATGTACCTACCGGTCTGGTCATTCTCGGCGTGCTCACCGTGCTCGGGCTGATCACCTTTGTCTGCAGGATTTTTGACGCGGTGACTGACCCCTGGATTGCCTCCCTGTCAGACCGGAGCCGCAATCCGAAAGGCCGTCGGATCCCGTTCATGCAAAAGGCAGCGATTCCCTTCGCTGTTGTTACCGTCCTGGTGTTCTGTGCACCGGTGGAACAGATCAGCGCTGTCAATATCGTATGGGTTCTGGTGTTCCTGATTCTGTTTTACCTGTTCATGACCATGTACTGTACTCCCTATAACGCACTGATTTCAGAGTTCGGCCAGACGCAGGAAGACAGGATGTATATCTCCACGGCAATCTCCCTGACCTTCTTCTTCGGCACATTGATCGCTTATCTGCCTTTCATGTTCGCCGCGCCGCTCCGGCAGATGGTCAGCTATGCCTGGAGCTACCGGATCTGGTTTATCATTCTTGCCATCATTGCCCTGTTCTGCCTGCTGGTTCCAGTATTCCGTCTGAAGGAAACGGATTTTGTCGAGGTCAGGCCCAGCAGCAGCAACGCAATGAAAAGTCTGGCCAGCACCTTCCGGAACAGGAACTTCCGTCGTTTCGCCGCTTCTGATATTGCTTACTGGATCGGCCTGACACTGTTCCAGACAGGGCTTCCCTTCTTTGTGAAAGTATCCATGCAGCTGGATGAATTATATACCACCGTATTCCTGGGCGGTATGACAGTGCTTTCAGCCTGTTTCTATCCGTTTGTCTCCGGCATGGTTCTCCGTCACGGAAAGAAAAAACTGGTTATCATCGGCTTTGTCGGATTGTCCCTCGCCTACCTCATCACGGCGCTGATCGGCATAATTCCGGGTCTGACCGGAATCCTTCCGGGTGCCCTGATTGTGATCGTTGCGGCTTTCCCGATGGCATTGCTTGGCATTATCCCGCAGGCAATTGTGGCGGATGTCGCGGAACAGGATGCCCTTGCAACCGGTGAAAAACGGGAGGGCATGTTCTTTGCCGCCCGTACCTTTGCCATGAAATTCGGCCAGTCCGTTGCCATGCTGGTATTCACTTCCCTCGCTGTCCTGGGTACCGCCCAGGATCTCACCAGCAATGACCTGACCGCTTCTCCCGTCGGTCTCCGTATTGTAGCGGTTGCTGCTGTTTTCTTCTGCCTGCTCGGCGCGCTGCTGCTCGCTTCCTATGATGAAAAAGCGGTAATGGCAGCAATCAGCAAAAAAGAAGAATAGTCGTCTCCCGCCTGTAAAAGCAGCCCTGGCAAAAACCTCCTGCAGTCCTTCCGGCCTGCAGGAGGTTTTCGTGTTTCGTTATTCAGTTCAAAACAGGCCTTCCCGCAGTCAGTCTTTACGGATAAGCACCTTCCATTCACCGAAAGCAGTACCGGTATACATTTCAAACCCCTGATCGAAGCTGTAGCCTTCAGGCGCTTTGAGCAGCTGCACATGATAGTTTTCCGGACCGCCGGCAACGGAGATAAAGCCGTTCTCATCCGATACCATCGTGTTGCATGCGGTATCTGTGCAGAAATTAGCCATTACGCCGGCCACAGGCTGTCCGTTCTGGTCAACCATATGAAGGACATATGCCTCGGCGGCTTTATCGTTTTTTCTGTCCTCTTCATACTGCCAGCTTGCCGTTGCTCCCATGGTGCGGAACTCGTCAACCACTTCCCCGATATATTCCTCACCCGCGATCAGGATGACCTGAATGGCGTTCGGATCATCAGCAGCATCATTGTCAACCAGAATGCCTGTTGTAAAATGACTGCCGTCCGTTCCGTCCGGCATGGGCTGTTCATAAACGTATACATTCCGTTCCGTATCCAGCAGGGAAGGCAGATCATTCATCGATCCGTCATAATAGATGATACTCGCCGGATTGTCTTCCGCTGAAACCTCAAAACGCAGCCTGGCTGTATTCTCATTGATCACATACCCTTCATAGTTCAAACCGTATTCTTCAATCCGGAAAACAATCCGCCGGGCATTCTCATTCTCCGCATACAGTGCGCGTGTCGCTGATACCGGAAGCGCGCGTGTCGTTGTATCTTTGGGAATCCTGTCCAGCACGGTTGTCCGGGTATACGTTTCACCCAGAAACACATCCAGCAGCCTTTTCACTTCCGCCGCGCCGGAAAAGGCGCCGGACTGCATGAACACAGCGTTTCCGAAACGGTCCACAATAACGGTAGTGGGAATACCCATGATACCAAGGTAGGAACTCAGTCCTGTTTTTCCTTCCCGTCCCATGGGAATGGAAAGGCCCAGTTCTTTCCGGAATCCCTCAATCACGGAATCAGTGTCATTTCCCTCACTGGACAGGGCGATGAATGCCACCCGGTCCCTGTACTCCAGATAAACCTCATTCAGGTCCGGGAATTCATTCCGGCAGGGCGGGCACCAGGTCGCCCAGATATTGATCAGCACTGCTTCATGATCCTTCAGTGCTTCAGACAGTGTAAACTCATTTCCTTCCGTATCCTTCGCTGTAAAATCCGGGAACGGCTGCCCCAGGATTTCAGTGTTTTCCGCTACTGCGGCTCCGGTGCACAGCATCACTGCCAGCACAAGCGTCAGAACAAGCATCAGTTTCTTCATCAATCTGTCTCTCCTTTGCGGTTGTTTTCCCGATTCCCCGGCAGTCTTCCTGTTTATCATATCACAGCCGCTTTCTTCCGCTCAAGCGCTGTTCCCGGTCCGGTGAATCGGCTATCCTTTTCCGCAGGCCGTCCTGTTGCGGAAAAGCCGGCCTCCTGTAATAATAGACGAGCAGGCTGCGGGAATTACCCCCGTTTTCAGCCGGAATGTTCCGTAACATATCTGATTTTTTCTGATTCCTTTAGCCTTTTTCACCCGCGTCATCGTCTAATCAGTGTTGAAAGGAGGGAGCGCTTTGAAACAGGATCCGCGCCGGGACTGGCTGAACACAGTCATTGCCAACTGGGAGAAACCCATGCTCCGGCTGTGTTTTGCTTTTCTTGGGGATACCGCCCTGGCGGAAGACGCTGTACAGGAAACTTTCTTCAAAGCCTGGAAAAGCTATGACCGTTACCGTGCCGATGCCTCGGAAAAAACCTGGCTGACCCGTATTGCTGTCAACACCTGCAAGGATCTGCTGAAAAGCGCCTGGATGCGGAACACGGACCGGTCCGTGACTCCCGATCTCCTGCCGGAAGGCTCCACTCCCTTTGAAGAGCGGGACGACACTGTAACGCGTGCGGTGATGTCCCTGCCGCCCGGGCTGAAGGAAGTGACGCTGCTGCACTGGTATCAGGGCCTGACGCTGGAAGAGATGAACAGGGTAACGCGCCTTCCCCGATCAACAATCAATTATCGGTTAAAGAAAGCAAAAGCGATACTGAAAAAAGAACTGGAGGACTGGTATTTTGAAGACGAATAAAGAAACGCTTCAGACCATGATGGACCGGCGCCTCTCCTTTCTGGATGACCTGCCGTCCTGCCGTGCAGCCGTACAGGTTCGTATCGCTCAGGAGGAGAAACCCGTCATGAAGAAAAAAATCTCTCTTGGTTTTGTGTTTGCAATAGTTCTGGCGCTGCTCTCTGTGGCGGCTCTGGCTGCCGGTTTTCTGCTTTCCCCGAGGGCAACAGCGGTTCAGACTGCCGATCAGGCAATGGAAAAGACCCGCGGTATCAATTCCGAAATGATGACCTTTTTCGGCCGCGAAGAAAAGGAACTGCCGGATGGCTCCGTTCAGGTAACCTATTCGGGTGTTGGATCCATGGATTATGTACTTGGAACTTATACTGTCACTGTAAAGGACGGCAGGACTGAGATTACCTGGAGCCATGACGGCGAAGACACTTCCGGCGGCTATGAGGCGGAAGCCTGGGGACTGGACCAGCTGAAACAGATGCTGACAGACTGTCTGGACCAAAAGAGCAAGGAGACCTTCCTCGCCAAAGCTCTCGCCATTGCGGAAAGGCATAATCCACCGGAAGACGATACCCCGTCGGAACCGCTGGAAAACTATTTTGAACAGATCGAAGCAGCCAAAACCAATGCCATGGCCGCCCGGAAACTGTCTGAAGCTGAAATGATTGCCATCGGCCGTGAATTCATTATCAGCAACTACGGACTGAATGAAGAGCAGGCTGCCCGGATGGAACTGTACACAAACTTTGACCGGCAGGATCCTGACCAGGCCGGTCCTGGCAGCACGGGAACGGAAGGCAGTGAAAACGGCTGGTACGATATGATTAACGGCAAGCCCTGTTTTGAAGTGGAATACCTGCTGTATCAGCCTGAAGTTCCTGAGCAGGAAGGTATTGAAGCCGGGCCCCTGCCCCGTGAAGAGAAAGACGGATACTATATCGTCTATGTCAATGTGGAAACCGGAGTTATCGAGGAATACGAATACAATTCCGGACTGGCCGGACAGGGCTGATCCGTCGTATCATCGGCAAAGCGCCGGGTGAAATATCACCCGGCGCTTTTTGCCGGTCCCGCCGGTCCGCATACCGTTCACAGCCGCCGGTAAAAATCTGCCGCTCTCCTGATCTCCTCTGCCGTGGGGTGTCCTTTGGCGATGCCGCCGACCAGCCCGAACGGACCGAAAGTGTCAAAACCCCGGCAGCCGTATTCTCCCAGTTCCCTGCAGCCTTTTTCCGATGTAATCTTCCGGATCGCTTTCAGGAAGGTGCCTGAGGGAGCGCCGTACGTATACAGGAAAAAGACGTCCCTGTTTTCCGGAAGATGTTCCCTTGCGAAATCCATTATCTTCGCCGCAAACGCGTTAAAGTATATTCCGGACGCCAGGCCGATCCGATCATAGGCAGACAGATCCGCGTCCGGTTGTTCGGTTACATCAATCAGTTGAACTTCATTTTCAGCCGCAACGGCATCCACCAGTTTTTTTGTGTTTCCGTGATGCCGTGAATAATAAACAATCGCCGTCTTCATGCAATTGCCTCCGGTGTTCATCTTCCCGGGCTGTACCCGGTATATAATACAGTATACTATATCAGCTTCCTCCCGGACAAACAAAAGTCCCCGCAAAGTTCCTTTTCATCCGTACCCGCTTGAAGCGCCCCGCTGTTTTCTGTAAAATGATCAGGGCAGACAGAACTTCAGGCGGATGCCGCGGAAAAAGAGGGATGGAAATGATCAGAATCCTTTCTGTGGACAATATGCGCAGGAGCGACGCGCACACCATCGCAGCCGGAACGCCCGGACGGGAACTGATGTTCCGTGCGGGAAAAGGGATATTTGACAGGATCAGCTGGGAGCCGCCCGTTGCAATTGTGTGCGGAAGCGGAAACAATGCGGGCGACGGCTTTGTCATTGCGAAATTGCTGCACAGCGCCGGCATCACATGCGAAATAATCCTGCTGTCAGAAAAAAAAACAGATGACGGTGCCTACTACTTCAGTCTCTGCGAAGAAGCCGGTGTTCCGTCAAAAATCTGGACACATGGACTGTCCCTTGAAGAATACAGCACAATCGTTGACTGCATTTTCGGCACCGGATTCCGGGGAACTGTGCAGGGAAATGCCCGGGAAGCGATTGAAGCCATTAACAGTTCCGGCGCTTTTGTGGTTTCAGCGGATATCAACAGCGGACTGAATGGCAGCAGCGGCATGGCGGAACTGTGTGTCCGTTCTGACCTTACAGTTGCTGTGGGCGGATGGAAACCCGGCCACTTCCTGAACATGGCCAAGGATGTAATAAAGGAAAAACTGAATCTGGATATCGGTATCGAACCGGTCGACCGGACTTTTTCCCTGGTTGAAGCAGCTGATCTTGCCGCTCTCTTTCAGCCCCGCCCCAACTTTTCCCATAAAGGAACCTACGGCTATATCGCCCTGATCGGCGGATCAAAAAAATACAGCGGGGCCATCCGCCTTGCTGCCATGGCGAATGCCGCCATGCGTTCAGGCGCCGGCGTGGTCAGGCTGGCGGTTCCGGATATATTGTATCCCGTAGTTGCCCCGGAAGTGCTGGAAAGCACGCTTTACCCGCTGGATGACGACGGAGAACAGATCGCCTTTTCAGAACAGGCAGTATCCGGCCTGGTCTCCGGTATCCGTACCGCTGCGTTCGGTATGGGCATCGGAACGGGAGACGGAGCTTTCCGCACACTGGAATACCTCCTGGTTCATTTCACAGGAACGCTGATTGTTGACGCGGACGGATTGACCCTGTTGTCCCGTATGTCCCCGGACAGTATTATCCGGGCTTCCTGCACCCTGATTCTCACGCCGCACCTGAAGGAGTTTTCCAGGCTTTCCGGCATGGCGATCGATGAAATACTGCTTGATCCCATCGCCTCCGCCGAAACGTATGCGAAAGAAAACAATGTAATCCTGCTGCTTAAGGGACCGTCCACAATCATTACGGACGGAAACAGGACCTTTATCACGGATACCGGATGTCCCGGCATGGCAACCGCCGGAAGCGGAGATGTTCTTTCCGGGATTCTGGCAGCCGTTTCCGCATTCGTCCGGGATCCTCTTGCAGCAGCGGCTGCGGCTGCTTATATAAACGGTAAAGCCGGTGAACTGGCCCAGAACCGGATGGGGGCAGTCAGTATGACCGCAGGCGACACTGTGGCAAGTATTCCGGAAATCATCCGGGCACTGGAAACCGCAGCGCGCTGATCTTCTGATCATATTTTCCGTTCGTCGATTCTTGCTCTTTTTTCTTTCGTATCCTTGCCGGACATGGTAAAATATCCGCAGAAAAGCAGGGAGGAACATATATATGGCCATGATGGAAAGACCCCTGGTCCGGGAAACCGCCGGCGGGAAATGCTGGGAACACGAATTCGAACAGTTCCGTCTGAAAGTGTATGTGCCGGACAACAACCTGGACGGGCAGACAAACAACTACGGCTTCCGGGCACCGCTGCTGCTGGTTTTTGAGGAGCATCCGCAGGATATGGACAGTGCGGTCCGTTTTGCACGGGAAACCGGCCTGGCAAAAATCGCCTCGGATGCTGATTCAAGCGTGCTCTTTGTCTATCCCACAGGGGAGGGCGGCTGGTCCGGCGCGGATGAAACCCTGTATGCCTCCGTCATCTCAGAGGTAAAGATGATCCAGGTCTACCGGGACGGCATTGTGGAAAACTATGACTTTTTCGCCAAAGAGTTCCGGGGATATTTTGTCCGCGGCGCGATTTTCCGCACCGACATTTATTCCTTCGGTGCCTCCGCGGACTATGTGGCCAGGCACCTGCTGAAAACCCTGCAGGGTGAATACCTCTGGGGCCCGGGAGAAATTACTCCGGCCATGTGTTCCATGGAACGGCTGAACGTCACACCGGACATCCGGAGAAAAGACATAGCAGTAATCAGCGTTGGAAACAGTGACGGGATCAACCGGGTTTTCAGCGGCTGTGAGCATTTGATGGTAAAGGGAACTGCTGAATATGAAAAAGACTACTATGCCTTTGTGAAGCAGTTCAAAATGTGGTGCGGGCAGATCCAGTATGAGCCCAACTTCCCTGCCCTTGGTATGACGGAGGATGCGGGCAGCGCAACCGTAACTACTTCCCCGGACAACAGAAGCCCCTTTAAGGATGACAAAACCCACAAGGTAGGTTATTTCGCCTATTACAACAATGATATTTTCGATAATGGACCTGCCCCGCTGGTAATCGGTTTCCATGGCGGCGGGGATTCCTCCATGTATCTGACGTTTGTGGCCGGCTGGTGGGAGATTGCCCATAAATATGGGTTCCTGTTCGTTTCAGTCGAAAACCACATGAACGTAACCGCCACAGAAGCCGTGGAACTCATTGAGCACCTGAAAAAACAGTACAGGATCGATGAGCGCCGGATTTACGCAACAGGCTTCTCCATGGGCAGCGGAAAAACCTGGGACTGCTATCAGGAATATCCGGATGTGTTTGCCGGATTGATGCCGGCCAGTGCGCTGTTCCCGGTTTACACCACCTTCTTCGGCGCGCCGGTAACCGACCGGCTCAACAAAACCGTCCCCGTTCCGGTTTTCTATTCCGGAGGCGAGGAATCTCCCCTGCCGGAACTGCCCTTCCACACCGCAACCGCATTGGAACGCGTACAGTATGTGGCGGAAGTAAACCGGCTGAAAAGGAAATTTGACACCGTCTCCTTCGAAAAAAAAGACGCCTGGGAAGACCCGATATGGGCCGTTCCCGGCGATCATATTGAAAAAATACCGGACCCGTCCAGGGGAAGCACGCTGACTGTACACTATTATGACAGTGAAGACGGCGTCTGCCGTACGGCTTTTGCCAGCGTCAGCGGACAACAGCATGAATGCCGGCAGCACAGCTGTGAAAACGCCTGGAAATTCATTTCTCAGTTCACGCGGTAATCCCCGCGATTTCTCTGTAAAACCGAACTGCGTCCTTCAGGTCCTGTGCGTCGGGATGCCCTTTTGAGGTGCCTCCGATCAGCTTGAAAGGCCCGAAGGTGTTGTACCCGCTGCAGTGAAAGCTTCCGGCAACCGTTGCGTTTTTTCCGCGGACAGCGTCTTTCATTGATTTTGAAAAGTCCCGGTTCATGGCGCTGGTCATGAGATAGAATATTTTTTTGTCCTGCGGCAGGTTTGCCCTGGCGAATTCCATGACCGCCGGATGAAACCTGGCGGCATAGATACCGGAAGCAAACCCGATCAGGTCGTAACAGGACAGATCCTTTTCCTTTACTTCCATGGCATCCAGCAGTTCCACTCCGCATTCCGCCGCGATTGCTTCCGCCACTTTCCGGGTGTTTCCGTGATGGGTTGACACATAAACAATAATGGATTTCATACCTGTCCTCCTTCATTTTCCGGCTTCAGATCATTTTCAGTGCAGGAAAAGACAGTACGGTCATCAGGAAACCCGGGCTGTCCTCCTGGCTGAAAAACGTTGTCCTGAACGCCGGTTCCGGCCGGGCGCCAATGGGCGGAATCCATTCTGTCTCAAACAGCCGTTCCATAACCGCCGCAGCCGGCATCCCGTTCTGGGCAAACATGTACTTGCCGTTCAGTTCCTCCACCGTCATGGACCAGTCCCCGTCATCTGTCCGGGCGGTAATCTCATACAGGCCCGGGCGCCAGAAAATGATCCGGTACAGTTCTTCCTCTGTCCGGTTATCCATAATCCGCCGGCTGATGCCCGGAACAATGTCCGTAGCCAGCCTGAACGGGCTGTACCATTCGATATCTTCTCCGACAATCCGCACGGTTCCGGATTGTCCGATCTGGCACGTTGTTTCACCTATTCTCTGTTTCCCCTGATAATATGAATATCCCCAGATTCCGGTGGCAGAAAGGCGGTAGGAAATGATCTCCAGCATATCCTTCCGCCTCCTTTCATCCGTCCTGCGGTTGATTCCTTTTTCGGACCGGCTGTTCTACAGTTCCTTCAGATAAAACCGGTCCATTGCGCCATGAATTGATTCTGCCGGCTGTCCGATGAGTTTGTAACCGCATTTCTCATAGAGATGAATCGCCGCCTGCAGGCTGGTATGGGTTTCCAGGTAAACTCTCCGGTATCCTGTCTTTGCAGCCTGATGCTCCAGGTGTTCCATCATCCTGTAACCAAGTCCCTGCCCCCTGTATTCATCCTCCAGATATAATTTCTGCAGTTCACAGCAGTCCGGCAGATCTGTATATTCCGCCATACCGATCCCGCCGATCAGCTTTTTGTCCTCCAGAAGCAGAAAGTATTCCCTTCCCGGCTGCTGATAGTATCTGCTCAGATGATCCAGTTCAGCATCATAATATGCGGTACCGGGAATATCCAGCCGGGCACCCTTCAGGCAGCGGCGGATCAGGGCAGCCAGCGGGGCGTCATATTCCTCTCGGATTTTCTCAAATCTCATGTTCTTTCTCCTGTCCGGAATGTTCACCCTGCGCTTTCTTTTTCTCCGCTTCCTCCCGGTTTCGCCTGGCCTTGTTCAGCGCGTGCATGGCTTCAAAAGGGCCGACTATGGCTGAAATGATAATCAGAATCCAGTACCAGGGCATAACTCTTTCACTCCTGCAAAAGATCCGATGTGATTTCTTGATGATTTATTGTATCATGTCCCGGTTTCGGCTGTCCATTATTCCTGTTCCGATGCTTTCCGGTACAGTGCCTCCAGCAGTTCCGGCGTTACGGATCCCTCACTGTTATAGATTACTTCGCCCCTCCGGTTCAACACGACCGTCTGGGGCAGGGTTCCGGTCCCTCCCACAATCGTTCTGACGGTGTCCTCCTCTGTGTCTGTCGCAAAGGGCATGGTAAAACCAAAGCCTTCCAAGGCAGATTCAGGATCCTCCACAATCATGGAAGGATGAACCGCGATCATGGCTATATCATTCCCGTGGACCTGGTACAGTTCGTTGAAATACGGCAGTTCTTCCCGGCACGGCGTACACCAGGTGGCCCACCGGTTGATGATGGTCACCTTTCCGCGGGTATCCGCCAGATGGAATTCAGAGCCGTCATAACATGTCAGGGTAAAATCTGCCAGTTGTTCACCTGTCCCGAAACCCACAGGTGCGCTGCTCTCCCATACACCGCCGGTTTCTGCGGTCACAGGCCTTGTATCCGGCAGTTCGTTCTTCCGGATTGACGGATCCAGGAAATTAAACCACACAAGGACAGCGCACAGCGCAACCAGCGCGGCGCCCCGCAGAAACCGTCCCTGAAAGCGCCGCCGTACAGGGTCCGTTCCGCTGTCAGGGTCAGTCTCCGGCCCTTTGACAATCACCTTTCCGGCTTTCAGTGAAATTGCACCTCGGCCGCAGACTTCCATACACTTTCCGCAGTGAATACACTCATGATCCCCCACACGTTTCACATCCATGCGGCAGTGTCTTACACAGGCGCCGCAGCCGCTGCAGCGGTTCCCGTCAACCTTCACCCCGATAATGGAAAACCGGCTGAACAGGCTGTATACGGCGCCAAGCGGACAGATAAACCGGCAGAAACTCCGGAAGCAGAAAACACATGCCAGGGCGATTGCCAGCATAATCACCCATTTACGGGTAAACAGCACACCCAGCATGCTGTACATGGATGCGTTGGCCGGGTTTGCCAGATGTCCCGCAGCGCCTTCCAGGGTGCCTGCAGGACAGATATATTTGCAGAATCCCGGTACCGGCAGGTTTTCCGACAGTCCGAACCACAACGGAATCGCAACCGCAAACACAGCCAGAATCACATATTTCAGGCGGGACAGCACCCGGGTGAAGCGGCTTTTCCGGATCTTTGGCACAGGAATCTTGTAAAGCAGTTCCTGGATCAGTCCCATCGGACACAGCCAGCCGCAGATTGTCCGTCCCAGTACAACGCCGAACAGCAGGAGGATGCCCAGCACATACCAGCCTGCTCTGTGCCCGGCGCCGGCCAGTGCGTTCTGGACAGCCCCCAGGGGACATGCTCCGGCCGCTCCGGGACAGGAATAACAGTTCAGGCCGGGAACACAAACATACTTCCCTTTCCCCTCATAGATTTTCCCTTCAATAAAACCCCTGATGTGCGCATTGTGAAGCAGCGCCGCATAAAGCTGAACAAGCCGCCGTGTCGTCGGCCGGTGGGCCTGCCACCAGGAAACCGCTCCGTGATTTCGTTTAGCCAAGGCCTATACACTCCGTACAGATGTGGATCGCCTTGATCAGGACATCTCCGGCGCTCCCGTTGAGGATTCCGGCAATGATCAGCGCGACAGCCGCGACGACAACGGCTGTCTGTATCATTGTCCTCTGTTTTGATTCCGCCGCGGGCTTCACAGGACCGGACGGATCTTTCGGCCTGTCCGCCTCCGGATCCTTGACACCCGCAGCCAGGCAGATGACCAGCAGCGCCAGAAAAGCCAGGAACAGCGGTGCGGCCGCAGCAAACACCTTCACCGCTTCTTCCGGTGTATACACGCTCTCCAGGGGATCTGCCGCTTTCCGGATCATACCCTCCCGGCAGATCAGTACAGCGCCGGCTGCCAGGAAAACAGCCAGCAGAATACATACCGCCGCCATCAGAATCGACAGAATCCTTTTTCTGTTCACGCTCCGTCACCTCCTGCGTTCCGTTTTTCCGGGATACCGGTCTGTATTATATTCGCTCAGTTCATTCCCCGCCCCTGCTTTCTGCCGGAACGCTTCAGATTGCAACCGGTTCAATCGTACTTCCGCCTGATTTCACTCTTCTGACCACAATCTGTTTGTCAATCGTCCTGCGCAGCTCCGCTACATGTGAGATAATTCCAATCAGCCGGTTGTTCTCAGACAGGCTGTTCAGTGCGCGCATAGCCTGCTGCAGCGTATCCTCATCCAGTGAGCCGAATCCCTCGTCCACAAACATTGTTTCCAGGCGGATTCCGCCGGCACTGGCCTGAATCTCCTCGGACAGTCCGAGAGCCAGGGAAAGCGATGCGATAAACGACTCGCCCCCTGAGAGTGTCCTGACACTCCGCGTCCTGCCATTCATATGATCCAGTACGTCCAGGTCCAGTCCGGTCTGAGACCGGGCGTCAAGGGTTTCTTCACGCCGGACAAGGTCATACTTGCCTCCGCTCATCTGCATCAGGTGTACATTCGCCCGGTGGAGGATCCGGTCAAAGAAGGCCATCTGGATCCAGGTCTCAAACATGATCCGT
>JAEEGL017156935.1_pt1 | contig 19715 bp, 16 predicted proteins | sample 9134231 | NCBI WGS metagenome assembly JAEEGL01 (sample SAMN16246548, study PRJNA631951) | gut metagenome | biome: gut microbiome; feature: rumen; material: fiber-attached | host: Bos | place: Iran: Karaj | collected 2018-10 | reverse complement strand
CCTCAGAGCAAATTGATTCATCACCTCTAAGGCATGTTTCGTTTTCATCGCGCAAATCAAAGCAGCCGCCATATTCCCCGGCTTTGCCGCTGGTTATACAGTTGCCGTAAGCATCAATGGCATAGCAGCAGGTGTGGTTAGCTCCGGGACAGGAGATACCATCACCGCAAAGAGGTACACATTCGCCGAAATTGCGGAAGCCAAAACAAACCAGGCTGCTCTCACAGGCGCAAACAGAGTCATCGGAAAAATCATTGGGCGTGCCGTTATAATTGCGGCACATTTCATTAATGCCGCAGTAATCAACCGAAGGCGGCGCACTATTTTCCGCGCATTTGCCGCCTGCTGGCCAGCAAGCGCCGTTATCATTTGAGCCCTCAAGTTTTAAACAGTTGTAGCCGCTTGGGCAGCCAAAGGCGCCAGTGGTGTCGCCCGGTTTACAGGTTTTTGAACAATAAGCATGCTCACCATCGGTGGAAAGAACACAAAATTCCGAAGCGCAATCGGCGCCGCTATTGCAACTTTTGCAAAGATCATCGGCATAATTGGTGGAATCGCCGTGAGTGCTGTTGCCGTTATTTCCGCTATTGCTTCCTCCGCCAAAGCGGTGGCCGGGTTTACAAAACTTAATACCTTCCACATTAGCGCAAACATAAGCTTCCGGGCAGTCGGCATCTTTAGTGCAGGATTTACTGCAATAGCCATAAATATTGCTGCCGATTTCTTCGGCAATACAAAGGCCGCCGGGGCATTCACTGTTTTGGTTGCAGGCCTCACCCCAGCGGGCGCTGTAAGAATTATCTTTTGGAAGAGCATTATAAACTTTGCAAGCACCAAGAGCTTCATGAGCCGGCAGCGACGAGCCCATAGTTTTAGTGGTTGTGGCTGTGGGGTACATCACGGCATCGGTGCAATTTACATGGTTAAAACCGAGCCAGTGACCGACTTCATGAGTAGCAATGGTAGTTAAATCATAGCAAAGAGGTTTGGACTGATTGGCCTGGCAACCTGAGCCGTTTACTCTAAAAGCAAAGCTGCCGGCGTTAAATTCGATATCGGAGCTCACCACATAGCCGGTGGTTGTAAAGTGCAAATTGGTGGCGAGAGCAATAGTGAGACTATCGGCACCGGTGGCTTTTTGCCAAGTACTGGCATCGTTTATAAAATAAATAACATGATTAAAATCAAGCTTTTCGGTGTCATCACCGCGATCTTTTGTTAAATAATCGCTACCTCTTTTCCAAGCAATATTTAAAGGCTCATTATTGTTGCCGTCATTATTGCAGCGCACACTTGCCCAGTAATTAAAAGCCGAATCTATAGCTGTTTTAACGGCATTTAAAGAAAGATTGGAAATACCGTCTTTTTGAATATGGTATTCCCTGGCTGTTCCCGAAGGATCTTTGGCCCAGTGATCCCCGCGCGGGTAATAAGTGGGATTTTTACTGTCACAGGCTAATGGTTCTGCTTGATCGATAGCTTTGGCCAGCGGCAGAGATAAAAAGGAAATAGCGCAAAAAATAAAGAAAAAACGCTTCATTTTTTACCTCCGTTTTCTTCTATAGCCATCAGGCCTTTAATCTCGCTGATGAGTTCCGGCAGGCGAATTTCTCTAATGCGAGCCATTTTGCTTATGTCAACTTCAGGGGAAGCGGCAACAAGAGCTAATTGGCTGATATCGCGCGTAGCGATAAATTGGCCGATTTTTTTATCAAAACGCAAACGATAAAGGCCCAGAGACTGTCCTAAAAGATGGTGGCGACCAAGATTGCCTTTTTCCAAAAAGACTACCAGTTCTTCATCTTTTTCCAATATAGGCGTGCCGCTGGAGACGGCTTCCAAATTACCTACTCTGCCGCCGGGAATCATAAAAGTGATAACATCGGTTTGTTTGCTGCCTTTAATAGGTTCCACCACCCGCGCGGTGATTTTAGTAACTATGCGGCCGTCAACCCACATGGATTCTTTTTCTTCTACTTTTATATGCGCTATGGTTTTGGCCATTTCCGTAAAGCGCTTGGCCGTTGGCACCAGCACTGTAGAAGCCCTGGCCATAGGCAAAGAAGCCGACATAATTAAGAATGATAAAACAAGATGGCGTAATTTCATGGCAATATCTCCTCGGCAAAAGCCCCAAAAAACACTCTGATATTATGCGTTAAGTTGGGGGCTAGCAACAAGTATCATTTTATGTTAATTAAGTGGCGTCTTTTTTTTGAGGGCCAAGTTCCCTCCTTTGGAGCATCATAAATGGGTTTTTTAGGTCTCTTTTCCGGAGGCAGCGGCCTTAGTGAGAAGGCTATTGCCAAACAAACAAAAATGGCTACTAACCAATTTGCCCAGCCAGAAATGCGCCGCGAGGCCATGGATCGCTTGGTAAAAGACGGCACCCCGGCCGCTATAGCCGGCCTTTTAAAGCGCTTTACCATTAATGCCACCGGCGAAATAGCCGATGAAGAAGAAAAAAAGTGGCTGGAAAAAACTTTGGTTGATTTGGGTGAAGTTTCGATTAATCCCATAAGAGAATATATTGCTCGTGAGAAAAATCTCACCTATCCCATAAATGCCCTTTTTGAATTGCAATCTAAAGATGAAGTGCTCTCGTTTTTAATAGGTGTGCTTAATAGCTATGGCCCGGAAGATCATCGCAGTGGGGAGCTAAAACTCCAAATTATTTACCAAATTGAAGAGCATGATGATGGTAAATTTTTGTCCTCTCTCACACCTTATTTGCAAGATCATGATGACGATGTGCGCCTCGCGGTGCTCGATATTTTCGATAGAGCGCGCTATAAAGGCTTTGTGAATAAGGAAACAGCCGCTCTGGTAGCTAAAGAACTGGCGCCGCAAGTGCTTGATGAAGAATTTAGCCCCAGGGTGCAGCAGCGGGTAGCGGCTTTTTTGTGTAAAGCAGAGTGGGCGCTGCCGGATAATGGCAAAAACGAACTTATCCCCAGTTTGCAAGGGCATTATTATTTAGATAAAAAGCGCTTTGTGCGCGAACTCGCGCCGCAAGCCAGGACAGATAATAAATAGCCCGGCTATAGCAAAAATAAATATCGGTTAGTTAAAGAGGTTTTTATGTGGTTACTCCTTCAGGCATTACTATTGGCAGCTTCTGAGCCTGCCACTTTGGGTACAGTGTCCGGAGAACTCACATCTACCGCAGAACTAACCTTTCCCGTGAGCCCGGCTTTTGAACCAAGAGTGAATTTTTGGGAATTTATCTTTCGCGATTTGCCCAGTAACCACTATCTTTTGCATGATATAAAATACCCGGAACTAACTTACAGCACCGTTATTTTTGAAGTGATTGAAGGTGAAAAAGCCGGTGAAACGGTGCGGCGCCTGCGCCTCTTTTTGCGCGAATCCGAAGAAAACATGCAAGAAGTGTTGCACGCACTAAGCGATGGAAATAGTGAATATTTAAACGAAAATGTTGATAGCATAACTTTAGAGCATCTAAATAAATTAAAAAAAGCCTACCCTGATAAAATAAAAAAAGCCTGGACCAGGGTGCATATTCAGCGCGGTGCCGCCGATGCTTTTATAATTGCCATGCAGCGCTGCGCTCCGCTCAAAAAAGAGATTGAAAATACTTTAAAAAGTTACAAATTGCCGGAAGATCTTTACTGGCTGGTTTTTGTGGAATCGATGTGCACGCCTTCTATCCATTCTTTTGCCGGAGCGGCCGGCCTTTGGCAGCTCATGCCCGATACGGCGCGGGAAATGGGGCTTACTGTCACTAGGCAAAAAGATGAGCGCCTAAACCCCATAAAAGCCACGAGAGCGGCGGCCAAGCTATTTAAGCGCATTGAAAAAATGCTGAAAAAATGGCCACTTATTTTAACGGGCTATAATCATGGCCCGGCCGGAGTGCGTAAACTTACCACCGAATATAAATCTGATGATTTGGATTATCTTATTGAAAATGCCCAAAGATCCACCTTTGGTTTTGCCTCTAAAAACTTTTATGCGGAATTTATAGCTGTCAGAAGGGTAGGCATACGCTACCTTAAAGAAGCTAAAGATAAGGAAATAAATAAATGAGTGAAAAGAAAGTAAGTGAAAAAAAAGTAGCGCCGGTTGTTGTGAAAAAACAAAGTTCTTTTGATGATATACGAAGCGAATTTTGCTTTAAAAACGGCGAGATATATCTTAATAACGCCTCGCTGGCCCCGCTGCCTATGAGCGTTAAAAAGGCCATGAGCGAGCACCTTGAGGCCATGTATAACGAAGTGGCCAGGATAGAAAAAGAAACGCCGGCTATTATCGCCCGGGTGCGGGAATGTGTAGCGCAATATATTCATAGCGAAGCCGATAATATAGCTTTTGTCGGATCCACTTCGGCAGCTATGAATTTGCTGGCTCTCCGCCTTAAAAGGCTGGATAAAGCAAGAAATGATGTGGTGACTTTACAAGATGAGTTTCCCTCCTCCACTATTCCCTTTAAGAGGCTGGGTTATAAGCTCAATTTTGTGCGCCCGGAAAATGATAATCACTATGACATAGCCCAGATACTGCGCAAAGTGGATAAAGAAAAAACAGCGGCTGTTGTGGTGAGCCTGGTGCAGTATAGAACCGGCGCCCGCCTCGATGAAGTGGCGGCTCTGGCTGAGGAACTCAAAGTGCAAGGTGTGCCGCTCTTTGTCAATGCTACTCAGGCGGCCGGGCTTTTGCCAATAGATGTCAGCAAAATTGGCGCCAGCGCTCTCACTTTTGCCAGCCACAAATGGCTGATGGCCGGTCCCGGCGGCACAGTGCTCTATGTGGCTCCCGGGATGCGCGGAGAAGGCTTTCCGCCACTGGCCGGCTGGTTATCTGCCCGTAATCCTGAAGAATATAATAATCATCACTTTTTCCCGGCTAAAGAGGCGCGGGCCGTAGAACTGGGGGTAACCTCAATTTTGCCCCTTATTGCTCTCGAAGCGGCTATTAAATTTTTAGGCCGCTTTAATGCGCAAATTGTGCGCGACAGAGTGCTGGATTTAAGCGAGCAGCTGATTAGCGGGCTTCTGGCCAAAGATGCCCGGGTTATTACCCCCATAGAGCGTGCTAAGCACGCCGGTATTGTGTCGGTTTTGCGCTCCGATGCCGAAGAGTTTGTAGAGAAAATGGAGAAAAAGGGCATTTACATTGCCGCCAGAAGCCCGGAGAAAAAGGACAAAGATATAACAGTGCGTATTTCACCCCATTTTTATAACAGCGCCGACGAGATAAACACTCTGCTTGATAATTGGTAATATGGCTAAAATATTAGATATTTTAAAAAAGCGGCCGCTAATGCTAGATGGCGCTATGGGCACAACGCTCATGGCTAAAAATTATGGCCCGGAGATTTTTGGCGCTCATCCCGGTTGTTTTGATTATCTTGTGCGCTCGGCACCGGAAGTAATTAGTGAAATTCATAGCGCTTTTTTGGAAAACGGCGCCGAGATAATCGAGACGGATTCCTTTAGTGCCGTGCCGCGCCTTTTGGCTGAGCACAGCCTTGCTGGAGAGTGCGAAAAGTTAAATGAAGAAGCGGTGCTTTTAGCTAAAAAAGCGGCCGCTTTTTATACAGAAAAAACAGGCATTCCCCGCTTTGTTTCGGCTTCTATCGGCCCGGGCGACAAGTTGCCTTCACTGGGGCAAATATCTTACAAAGAGCTCTATGAGGGCTATCGCTGCCAAATAGCGGGCCTGATTTCCGGCGGCGCCGATATGCTGCAAATAGAAACCGCGCAGGACCTTTTGCAAATAAAAGCCGCAGTAGCCGCCGCTCACGCCGAGCAAAAAGCGGGCCATGAAGTGCCTATATATGTCTCTGTTACTTTGGAAAAAAACGGCACTCTCCTCACCGGGTCGCCCATTGCGGCCGTAGTGAGCGCTCTTTGGCCGCTTGGCATTGATATTTTGGGTTTTAATTGCGGAAACGGCCCGGAAGCACTCTCGCCATATTTAGCGGAACTAGCCGCTATCTGGCCGGGATATATAGGTTTTTACCCCAATGCCGGCTTGCCGCAAACAACGCCAAGCGGCCTTTTATACCCAGAGAGCCCGGCCGAAATGGGCACCCACATAGCGGAAATTATGCAAAAGATACCGCTCTCCATCGTGGGCGGCTGTTGCGGCACTTCGCCGCAACATATAGCGGCTATAAATCAGGCCATAAAGGGCCAAAATAGGCCGGAATTTGCCAGGCCGGCGCCGCCGGTTATGCTCTCCAGCCTCTATGGCGCGCTCGATATAGAGCGGGCCGAAAAGCCCATTATGATTGCCGAGCGCACCAATGCCACCGGCAGTAAAGCCTTTAGAAAGACTTTACTTTCCGGTAAGTTAGATGATTCTCTGGCAATACTTTTAGACCAAGAACAAAAAGGGGCTCACGCTATAGATTTAAGTGTAGCTTATGCCGGGCTCGATGAAGAAGCGCTCTTAAAAGAGCTCACTCAAAGAGCTAATAAATCTTCGCGCCTCCCCTTGGTTTTAGACAGCACCAGCCCCAAGGCTCTGGAAGAAGCGCTCATGCTCTATAGCGGCCGGGCGCTTATTAATTCCATTAATCTGGAAGACGGCGGGCAAAAGGCCAAAGCTATTTTAAAACTGGCCCAAAAATATGGCGCTATGGTGATAGCGCTCACCATAGATGAAGCGGGCATGGCCAAAAAAGCCGCCGAAAAACTTGATATTGCCCGCCGGCTTATAACGCTCGCAAAGGCCGAAGGTGTGCCGGAAGAAGCTATATTTATTGACTTTCTTACTTTTACTCTGGCCTCAGGCGAAGAGAGCCTCAAAACTTCGGCTATGGAGACGCTGGAGGCCATAAAGGGGCTCCATGAAATTTGCCCCAAAGCGCATACGGTTTTGGGGCTTTCCAATATCAGTTTTGGTTTAAGTGCCAAAAGCCGCCCCATTTTAAATTCCGTATTTCTTTATGAAGCTAAAAAGGCCGGCCTTGCGGCTGCTATTGTCAATCCGGCTCAGATTTTGCCGCTCAAAAAATTGCCCGAAGAAGCTAAAAAAATAGCTTTAAATCTTATTTATAACCGGGCCGAAGACGGCGATCCATTGGAATTATTTATAAAATTATTTTCAGATATTGAGCTTGCCGCTAAAGATGAGCCGCTTACTTTGAGCCCGGCCGAAAGCGTAAAACTGGCCATTTTACGCGGGCGCGAGGATTTATTAAAAGCCCTGCCGGACCTTTTGGCCGAAAAGCCGGCCGAAGCAATTTTAAGCGATATTTTGCTGCCGGCTATGGCTGAAGTAGGAGAAAAAATGGGGCAGGGCAAAATAGAGCTGCCCTTTGTCTTAAAAAGCGCCGAAGTGATGAGTAAAGCCACAAAATTGCTGGAGCCGCACTTTGCCGCTGCCGGCGGAGAGCCTAGCGGGCCCAAAGTTATTTTGGCTACTGTGCGCGGCGATGTGCATGATATCGGCAAAAATCTGGTCAAAATGATTTTGCAAAATAACGGCATAAAAGTTATCGACCTAGGCATAAAAGTGCCCATTGAGCGCATACTGGAAGTGGCTAAAGCGGAAAAGCCGGCAGCTATCGGTCTTTCCGGTCTTTTGGTCTCCAGCGCCATGGCTATGATTGATTATGTAAAAGCCTTTAAAGAAGCGGGACTTACCATTCCCGTGCTGGTGGGCGGTGCCGCACTCACCCCTGATTTTACCGAGGAAACTCTGGCTCCAGCTTATCCGGGCGGCAAAGTCTTTTATTGTAAGGATGCCTTTGATGATTTGCGCTATATAAAGTCATGAAAATAATTAAATTTTTACCTAATGTTCTCTTTTCCAACCTTAACACCCGCCGCCTTTTTACTACCCGCTGGCGCCTTTTGCAGAGTTCCATGAGCCCCATGGAAAAAGCCCAGTATGAAGCGCAGAAAGTACGCCCACTTTTTACTAGATTAACCGGCGAATTAAAAGAGAATAATATACCGGAAGGCATTATTATTATTAAAGAATATGTACTAATACCGGAAGCTCCGCCCCCACTTTTGCCCTTTATCGGCCATGAACTTCCCGGCGGTAAAGTCTGGCTCTTTTTGGTGAGTCTCGGCCAAAAATTTAGCTCTTTTTACCAAGAGCTTGAGGAAAAAGAGCGCCTCAGCGACTATTTTTATCTGCACGGACTGGGAGCGGAAGCCACCGAAACTCTGGCCCAAATGGCGCAGGATATGGTGCAAAAAGAGTACCCGGCTTTAAAACTAAGGCGCTACTCCTTTGGTTACCCCTTTTGCCCGGATTTAAAGGGCAATGAGCTTTTGGTTTCGCTACTTGATGGCGGCAGCTATGGCATAAGCACCAGCGAAGAATATATGTTAATTCCGGAATTTAGCTGTGCCGGAGTGGTGGCACTTAATTAGATTACCTTTTTTTAATATAGTTTTGGCCGCGAGCGGAAAAAGGCAAAAGGTGTAGCATAAAGAAAATTGCTCACTCTGGAAGTATAAATATCGGCGCCGGCTTCAAGCTGAGCATAATAATAGCTTTCTTCACTGCCAACGCGCAGGAGCGGCCCCCATTTTTCGTTGTAAACCTGGCCGGAAGCTATAGCGAGAGGAGAGAGTTTTTCATCAAGATTCATTAAATCTTCTTTTAATTCAGCCAGTTTATTAGTTACTAACCGCCCGCCGACATTGGGATCGCCATATTTTTTGTGCTTGCGTAATAAAAGTACTTTTAATTGACACTGAATATATTCCAACTTCTCTTTGCGGGCCATGAGTTCGTTTAAATCGCTGCGGCAGGGGGCAAAAGCCTCCTCGGCCAAAAGCTCTTTTTCCAGTTCGCGCACAATAAGGCAGGTGCGCCAGCGCAGCATGCTTTTAGAAGTTAAAATATCATCGACAATGTGATCGCCCACATAGAGAATCTCTTCTCCGGAAAGGCCAAGCAATTTTTCCACAGCTTGAGCGTTGCCACCAAGATACTGCTTGCCAAATTCCAGGCCGCTGGTTACTGGTTTTAAAAGGCCCTCTTCGTTTACCACTTCAAAAAAGCGGCTATTACCGGAGAAAAATTCCGGTTTTCTTGAACTTACCACCACGAGGTCAAAAAGCGAGCGCCAATCGCTACCGGCCGGCAAATGAGGGCCAAAGACGTAATTCATCATAAAATTAGTGTAATTCCAGTCGGAATTAGTGATTAAAAGCAGCTTTTTACCGGCTTCGCGGAGATCCTGCAAAGTGAGAATAAGCTCATCGTCAGGCACGGCAAAGCGGGCCGGATCGGCCATGATCTCGCGCTGTAAATGGCCTTCAATATAGGCAGCATTTAAAGATTTTCGCACTAAATCATAGAGATCGCCGTAACTGATGTGGCGGCTAAAGGCTCCTTCCTCCAGGCGGTCAATCAATTGGGAGTACATACAGCCTTCGGAAATGGCAAAAAGAGTATTCAAAAAGGCAAAACGCGGCTCATCGGTAGAAACCAAAACGCGGCTGTAAGCGGCGCGCTGCTCCTCAAAAGTGAGCGGCCTTGTGCCGTGAAAGGCCTTTTTTACATAACCGAAGCGGTTGGCTTTTACTAAATTGCCCAGCTGCTTGTCCACCACCAAACCGCGCAGCATAAAAGAAGGGTCAAAAGTGAGATTTTCAGCCGGAAAGCCTTCTTTTGAAATACTTTTTTGCAAATGGGCAAAAGCGCATTTTTCCCACTCGCTGGCGTGATAATGGATTAAAGTATAATCCATATCAAAGCCGATAGCCCCGATATGGCGCATATTCATAGTGCGGTTACAAAAAATTTGCCGCTCCGGCGGCACATCCGGCCAAAGTTTTTCTTCCTGCCAAAAATCTTGTTGCTTGCTCATTTGCTTAATTCGCTTTTTATTTGTTATCAAAAAATTACAAAATATAGCGGCTAAGATCTTCGTTTTCCACCAGATTTTGCAAATTATCCAGCACAAAGGCTCTATCTATATTCACTGTCTGCCCGCTCATTTCCGGGGCGTTAAAGGAAATTTCCTCCACCAGTTTTTCCATAATGGTGTGGAGCCGCCGAGCGCCGATATTTTGCGAGCGGTTATTTACAACCCAGGCAAAATGGGCCACCTCTTTTAAGGCCTCTTCTTTGAAATCTAGCGTCACCTCTTCTGTAGCGAGAAGGGCAGAATATTGCTTAACCAATGAGTTGGAAGGCTCGGTCAAAATGCGCAGAAAATCTTCTTCAGTTAAGGCGTCGAGCTCCACGCGGATGGGAAAGCGCCCCTGTAATTCTGGTATTAAATCAGATACTTCTGCCACATGAAAGGCGCCGGCGGCAATAAAGAGAATATGCTCGGAATTAACTGGTCCATATTTGGTAGTGACGGTGGTGCCTTCGACAATGGGCAAGAGATCGCGCTGCACGCCCTCGCGGGAGACTTCCGGCCCGTGGCCGCTGCCGCCGCCGGACCTGGTGGTGATTTTGTCTATCTCGTCGATAAAGACAATGCCGTGATTTTCGGCTCTATTTATGGCCTCTTTGGTAACAGCGTCTTTATCCACCATTTGCGAGGCTTCCTGCTCAATTAAGAGCGGAATGGCTTCTTTAACCGTAAGCGAGCGTTTTTTGCTCTTTTTGTTCCCGCCGCCAAAGGGGGTGTTGGCAAACATTTCCTGAAAATTTACGCCCATTTCTTCAAGCCCGGTGCCGGCAAAAACCTGGAGCATGGGGCTACTTGTTTCGCGCACCTCAATTTCAATATTGCGCCCGTCGAATTCGCCTTTTTCCAGGCGGGCTAAAAGATCATCACGGTGACTTTCGGCACTTACCGGCAAGTCTTTAGCCACATTGCCGCTAGGGTCCACCACAAAGACTGCGGGCCGCTCTTTGGGAGTTTCGGCCGGTGCTTCAGCTGCTTTTTGCGGAAAGAGGATATTTAAGATTTTTTCTTTGGCTTTTTTTTCGGCTTTTACGCGTACATTAGCTTCAAATTCTTTTTCCACCATTTGCACGGCAATTTCTGTTAAATCGCGGATGATGGATTCCACATCGCGCCCCACATAGCCTACCTCGGTGAATTTAGAAGCCTCCACTTTTAAAAAGGGGGCTTTGGCCAGTTTAGCGAGGCGGCGGGCAATTTCGGTTTTACCCACGCCTGTGGGGCCTATCAGCATGATATTTTTGGGATAAACTTCGTTTCTAATAGCCGCGTCCAGCTTTTGCCGCCGCCAGCGATTTCTTAGAGCAATGGCCACGGCCCGTTTGGCGTTTTTTTGCCCAACCACATAATTATCGAGCTGGGCCACAATCTCTTTTGGTGTATAAATATCTTTATTATCCATTAGTTATCTCCGCCATTTATTTCTTCGATGGTAAATTCTTTATTGGTATAAATGCACATTTCAGCTGCGATATTCATGGCTGTTTCCGCTATTTCGCGGGCTGAGAGCTCAGTTTTGGCCATGAGCGCCCGCGAAGCGGCGATAGCAAATGGACTACCGCTGCCGATGCCCATAATACCGCCCTCCGGCTCAATAACATCGCCGTTGCCGGAGATAATATAGCCATGCTCTTTATCCACCACCAAAAGCATAGCTTCCAGTTGGCGCAGGGATTTATCGGTGCGCCAGTCTTTGGCCAGTTCCACGGCAGCTTTTTGTAAATTGCCGTTAAAATCCTTTAACTTAGCGTCGAAGCGCTCAAAGAGGGTAAAGGCATCGGCGGTGGAGCCGGCAAAACCGGTAATCACTTTGTCGTGATAGAGGCGGCGCACCTTTTTGGCTGTGCCTTTCATTACTGTATTACCCTGAGTTACCTGGCCATCGCCGATGACCACGACCTCTTGGCCGCGGCGCACTGCTAAAATTGTTGTTCCGTAAATTGGTTCCATATTTACCTCGTCTTATCTTCTTACCGTGGCGCAGGACTTTTCTGTCTCCCACACTTTTACTTCAAAAACCGCCAGGCGTTCATTATCAATCCGTGCGGAGAGTTCTTTAAAAATAAAAGCGGCCAGGTTTTCCGATGTGGGATTTATGTTGTCAAAAGGCGCTACCTCGTTGATAAAGTGGTGATCTAACTCTTCGGCCACCGCTTTTATCTCTTTATCGAGCACCTTAAAATCAATCACCATGCCGAGCTCATCGAGATTACTGGCTTTTACTGTCACCTGCACCTTCCAGTTGTGGCCATGGAGATGGCTACATTCGCCGTTATAGCCGCGCAAAAGGTGCGCCGCGCTGAAAGATGTTTCACGTGTAACAAAATAAGAAAAATCTTTAAAATACACCGGTTTCTCCTGTAAATGCGGCCGGTAGAGCCTACGTTACACCAAGGGTTCACTAGGCTTGTTAGGCCAATAAAGCGCCTGGCTGGCCCGCTTTTAAGGCCATATTATCCAGCATCGCTTGGCTTAAGATAATCACCGTGTTTAAAATGGGAAGTCCCTATTTTGGGGGAGGGGAATGGGCAAAAATCTTTTCTGATTATTACTCATACCTTTTTGAAAAATGTCGTCACGCCGCCTGCGGCGCCCTCACCCTCTCAATCAGTGGTAATTATTGGAAATTTCCCTCTCCATTTTTACAAATAGAGAGGGATTCCAAAACGTGGCATGGTGTATTTGAAGTGGGCAGACTGGCTAATTTAGCGGCAAGCCTGGGTAGTTGAGAGGCTGGTTTATGGTACCAGGCTCTTTTTGCTTAACTGCAGGCCCGTTTTGTTCGACTTTTTTACTTGATTTTATTCTACTTTTTTCTTTTTTTGGGGAAAACCTCCGCTACTTTCGTTTGCTCTGGCTTAGCCGGGGCTCGCGCCCCGGCCCGGGCTCGGTAGCCATTTAATAAATTCAAATATATTCAACAAGTAGGGGGGAAATCTTATGCCTCTACTTAATGGTGGCCTGTTTTAAGGTGATTTTTGCCAGAAGGTACCGTATAATATTGCGGTTGGAGGTTGGCCATGTATGTGAAAGATGGCATCTGCTATGCCGGGGAGCTTATTCCGCAGATTGAAGTTAGTGCAATACAAATACTCGATGATGGTATGATGCTTATCACCTTCTCAACAGGTGAAACCCGTCTTTTTGATGTTACAACATTGCTGGATAAGGGGAGTGCCTTTGCGCCGCTGGCTGAGGAAGCAAATCGCCGTACAGCAAAAGTAACGTATGGTTTTGTCTCTTGGATGGAAGGCGCAATTGATATTGCCCCGGAAACTCTGTATGCAGAGAGCTATAAGTACTCGAAAGAACTTTATATTTAGGTGAACAAATGCCTGAACTAAGCCGCAGGCAGAGGGGCGATTTTCGTAAAAATTCAGCAACTTAGGAGGAGAGGTCCGAGTGGCTGCCGCCAGCCCGTTTCTACCCGATTCTTGTTCTTGATTTTCTTCTTCTTTTCTTTTTTTGGGGAAAACCTCCGCTACTTCCGAAGCGCTCAGGTTTTCCCCAATCCCCTTTCCTCCGCCCGGCCGGGGACACCCCGGACCCCCGAGCATTCAATAAAAAATGGCTTTATTTATGGCATGTTACAAAATCATTCTCTGTATATTTGCCTTAAAAGCCAGAGGCCCCACTTGAGACCGGATATGGCTAGCCTGCCTCTGGCTTAGCCGGAGCTGCCGCCCGGCCCGGGTTCGGTAGCATAACAATATGAAATTACACAATATTCCCCCTCGCCATTTGTGAAAATGGAGAGGGGGCCAGGGGGTGAGGGCGCCGCAGGCGGTGAGGTAGGCGGCGGTTTTTAGTGGTTAGTAGCGTCTCTTACGCAACGCACGGAGAAGGCGATAACCTTGTTGGTGTTGAACCCAGCCACATTTTCATCACGCAAGTACAGGCCGTCGGCGAAGGTATCGTCATCGTTATCCGTGGCCGACCAGAAGTTGGCTTGTTGACCTAAATCGTTGTAGTCATCGTTGTAGAGGCCAGCGGGCAGGGCGCCAAAGCCATATTTATCGGCACCGCTCGCCCAACTACTGGCACGTAAGTTCCTAGACATTGTGGAATCACTGTCAGAGTCAGGGCGCACATAATCTAAAAGTGCGTTAAACTCTGCTGTCAACGGTAAATGCCAACCACTTGGACACACTTTCATGGCATCTTCCCAAGTATAAAGGCAGCCATAAGTAGTTATAAAGACAGAAACATTATTGTTGGCATAGCAGGTGAGAGAGCTGCCATCGTTGCCGGTAGTAGCAGCTATATTTTCAGCCATCCATTCCAGTTTACCAATAATGGTAGTCTTATATTTATTACCATCCAAATCAGCAACACTTCCGTAAGCTTTACACTCGGCACCATAGCCTAAAGAATGATCACACTCTTTGCAATCATCACCGCTCCAGCCTTCTTTACACTCGCTGCACTTGCCGGTGCTGGTATCCAGCTCACCGTGGTCAACATTGCATGTGATAGGTTGATCGCACTTGTCGCCGGTCATGTTTGCATCTGGACATTCATTGCAGTTTTCGCCGGTCATCCTCGGGTTCACACAATGCGTATTGCATTCTGTACCGCCATGGCCTGGTTTACACTTGTTGCAGTTTTCGCCGTCCCAGTTAGTGTCACAGTCGCATTTGCCGGTTTGGGTATTAAAGGTACCATGGTTGTTGCATTGGTCAGATACGCAGTTTTCGCCGGTAAAGCCCGCTGCACACATGTTGCAGTCTTCGCCCGTCCAGCCTTTTGCACAACTGCCTTCCTCACAATGGCCGGTAGTGGAGTTTACAACGCCATGCAGGCATGTGATCTCTATATTGCAATCTTTGCCGATCCAGCCATCTGCACACTTCTCGCAGTTTTCGCCGGTTTTGTGGGGATTATCGCAAACTTGCGGTCTGTCGCTGGGTTTGGTAGTTATTTCCGAATCGCAATTGGGGCCGTTCTTGCCGTTTTTGCACTGGTCGCAGTTTTCGCCGGTCATGAGCTCATTTTCGCATTTTACACATTTGCCATTGGGGTAATAGGCGGCTTTTACACAGTCATAACCGCTGGGGCATTTGCCATCGGCGCTGCAAGCCAGGCCTCCTTTTAAATCTTTGGGCAACTTTTCGCCTTTTTGCTCTTCATATTTGGCATCCGGGTGCTGGTTAAGCAAATCAAAGCCGCAGGAAAGGAGGCTAAAAGATGAGAGCAAAAGCAATAATTTCATGTATTTCATCATAATCTCCTAAAAGCTGAGCGCTAGATGCAAAGAGCTTTCATGTTGGCCCAGACTAGGCCAGAGAGCCACCTGTTTTTTCCCCGCTTTGCCGCCATTTTGGGCCCGGGCATGGCAAACGCCTAATACCACCGCCGTAACCAGCGCCGCGCCCCCCACACCCAGAGCCACGCCGCCCACTATTTTGTTCTTTTTGGCATTAGAGCCGAGATTTTCCAAATAGAGCATGCTATCGAGCACTTCCGGGTTAGTGCGGCGCTTTTCCTGCTTACCGGCCACCACCATAAAACCAATGCCGGTGCCAATGCCGCCGGCCCCCACTACGCCCAAAGTGAGCGAGCCGGCAAGTAGCCCCTTGCCCGCTCCGGAAGCGGCCGGCTCATCTTTAACCGGGGGCGTACCGGCAGGAGCAGGAGCCGCTGGGCCCGCGGCTACTTCCGTGCCGGCTACTTCCCCACCGGCACCTTCCGGGCTTTTAACGCAGCGCACCGAGAGATAGCTGCCCTTTTTGCCGTTATTTACCGTGACTTTGCCCACATCCACATAGAGGCCGTAGCCGCGGCCACTGTCACGTTCGGTGCTGGACCAAAAATAGGCCGCCGTATCAAAGGGCACACAGCCGCTCTTGTCGCAGTAACCGGCCGGCAGAGCGCCAAAGCCGGAGACATTCTGGCCATTTTCCCAGAGCTTGTCCCTGAGGTTATCCGAGCCCTTTTGCCCTCTATCGGTAACGCTCAGCAGCTTGTCAAAATCCACTTTACTGGGTAGTTCCCAGCCGGCCGGGCAAACTTTTTTGGCATCTTCAAAGTTATATAAGTAGCCATATTCTTTGGGGCTCTTGGTTATTTTGTAATCCAGGGCCGCGCTGATATATTTCATATTTTCGGCCATCCAGGTGCGCCCGGCGATTTCCACCGTCTTGTATTTGCTGCCGTCACGCTTATCAATAAAGGTGGCCTGGGCGCTACCCTCGCTGTCTTTAACACAGCGGACAGAAAGCATCTCGGTCACCCGGCTGTGGCATTTTTGGGCGGTGACACTGCCGGCAAAGAGCGAAAGAGAAGCGGCGGCCGCATCAGCTCCGTCACACTCCGTGGTGGACCAGAAATAAGCGCCGGCCCCAAATTTAAAATAGTTGCCGGATTCGGCATATCCGGCCGGCCGGGCCCCAAAGCCGGAACCGTTGGCGCCGTTTTCCCAGCTGTTATCCCTAAGATTATCCGAGCCCTCTTTGCCCTGGCCAACATTGATTAAAAGGCGGGTAAATTCCACTTTGCTGGGCAAATGCCAGCCGGCCGGGCAAACTTTATGGGCATCGGCCCAAGTGTATAAGCAACCGTCGTTCTTTATGGAGCCGCCATGCTGGATATCCACGCTGCAGCTCAGTTTTTCGGCCACATATTTCATGTTTTCGGCGAGCCATGTTTCGCGGCCGATTTGCACAGTTTTATAGCTGGTGCCGTCGCGGCTATCGGTAAATGAGCCGTATTCCTGTGCCCCTGCCGGTAAAGTAGAAAAGAGTATTAATGTAGTGAAGACTACCTTTAGCCACGGGATGTATGTGATATGCATTAGGTACCTCTTTGGACAAATATGGGCTAGTAAAATTTCGCTCCTCTTGCAAGAGGAGTATTATTGCTAACACAATATTATTGCTAACACAATATTATTGCTAACACAATAATACTAATATAATTGCCTAGCTGCGCCCGGATCAAAAATAGCGCGATCGCCCGCCTGCGGCGGGCGCCACTAAGCCCCCAAGTTGCGCTCCCCCCTATGCCTTATTTGCCGGCCTAGCGGCAAAGCAGAAATTTTACCCAATGCATGGAAAACGTGCCTCTTGCGAGGATTCTTAAGGAAACGCATTCCCTTAAGTCGGAGCCGGAGGAAAAAATATTTTAGAATAAAGCCTTGTATATTCAAAAATTCCTCCTCTCTGTTTGTTCAAAACGGAGAGGAGGTTAGGGGGTGAGGCACGGCAGGCAAATACCCAAAAAGTCCATTAAGTTTCACCAATATATTGTTGCTTGGTCGCCCCGAGGGCTCGTTGCCCAAAAAAAATCGCAAAAAAGTGAAAAAAGTTATTTGCACTATCGTATTCTGATAGTCCGGGTACTTAAAATGGCTACTGTTGATGCTCATAGTGAGCAGTACGGAGGAGGAGAAAAGATGAAATTAGCAGAGGCTTTGCAAGAGAGGGCAGATTTAAAAAAGAAAATCAACTGGCTGAAAGAAAGGCTAAAAAGCAGCGTTTTGGTGCAGGAGGGTGAAAATCCGCCGGAGAAGCCGGAAGAATTATTTAGCGAACTGGATAGGGTGATAGGCCACCTTGAAGAGCTTATTAGCCGCATCAATAAAACTAATAATGCAACAGTAGCTGATGGTAATAAAACCATTGCCGAACTGATTGCCAAAAAAGATGTTTTGAATATGCAAATAGCGGCTTACAAAGAGGCTATTGAAAACGCTAGCCCCAATTTTAATTATTTTCGTAGCCGGGGCAGCGAAATTAAACTAGTGACCGTTATCGACATAGCGGAGACCCGCAAACGGATGGATAATTTGTCCAGGGAACTTAGAGTTACCGATAATACTATTCAGGCCCTTAACTGGGCCACCGAGCTTTTATAAACTTGTTGGAGTAGTTTTAAGGCAGGGTGAATGCAACAAAATCGTCAGTCACAAAAGAGCGCGTTAGAGTTGACCCTCATATAAATAACGACGCTTATTATGGTTATAGCGATGCATAAATTAAGGCGTATAAATAAAGATTTTAACTTGAAATTGAAATCTACCATGCATTGACTGCCGCAAAACGAGGGTTGGGACCGGGGACTTCAAGTTTATAATTTTCTCCAAAAACTCCCCACAAAAGCTAAAAATCATATTAAAGGTTCCGCCATTCGGTAGGACAGAAGATAAGATATAGATAAGCGCTTGGGAGGTAATGCATCACACGGCGAAAGCTGTGTGGTGTATTTATTTGTGCTGCTTAGTCCTTTAGACAGCGGACGGAACCACCGTATGTCTTGTTATGGCTGGCCATTATAGCCTTGCTGCTATCTACATTAAGGCGGAATGAGGTGGTATTATTCTTTTCTTCGCTTGTCCAGAAAAAGGTGTATGTCCCCAAATTGTTGTAACTGTCAGAGTAGAAGCCAGCCGGTAGTGCTGCAAAACCATAACTATCTAAACCGCCCCAACTGGTGGCCCGTAAGTTTTGGGACTTCATTAAATCATTGGAACCAACATAAGCGAGAAGTGCATTAAAGTCCGCCTGAGTTGGTAAATGCCAACCGGCTGGGCAAACTTTTTGCGCATCTGCAAAGGTGTAGAGACAGCCGTAAGTATCAACAAAGTTGGTATCTTCACTCGTGTTGGCGAGACAGTTAACCTGGCTGGCCGTCACTCCCTGCATCGCCTTTGAAACCTTTTGGGCCCTGTTTGCCCTCTGGCCCCTGTGGACCTTGCTCACCGGCGCCGCAGGCCGTGAGGGCGAGAGTTAAGAAGATTGAGACTAATAGATAACCATTTTTCATACTGCGCTCCTTGTGCCAATAGGCACGGAAAAAATTCGTTAGGTCTTGGGGGGACCTAATATACAGGGTACCCTGTAGCGAAATTAAAAAATGGGGCGAGCCGCCTGCGGCGGGCGCCAATTGTTCTGACCCCCAAATTGCGCCTCCCCCCCCATGCCATACTTGCCGGTCTGACGGCAAAGCAGGTATTTTACCCAGTGCATGGAAAACGGGCCCCTTGCGAGGATTCTTAAGGGAAAGCATTCCCTTAAGTCGGAGCCGGAGGAAAGGTAGGTGCCTGGGAGGAAAAACAAGAGCGGCAGGCGAAGCCGTGAGCGGAGGTTTTCCTCCCAGGAGAAAAGCCAGAAACGAAATTTGAACTATATAAGTTGAGGCACGGCAGGCAGGTACCACAAAAGGCCATTAAGCTTCACCAATTTCTACTATCTTGCCTCTTGGTCGCCCGGCCCCAGGTGTGCTAAAATACTCCCCGTGTTTTTTTGCATCTTAACCAGACACATAATTCTTATGCGCGTAGGTGAGTGTACAAGATGATAGTAACATATCCTGAATTTGAAGAGAGTGATTGGAAGCTTTTTAGAAAAAAAATGCCTAACTGGCAGGAAAATTATATGGCGCGGCTTTGTGAGAGTTATTGTCAGTTATTACAAAGTGATGAGTTGGCCTCAAACAAGTTTTGGGAACTGGAGAAGCGCATTAGAAATGACAAGCGAAAAACTGGTGTTATAGCCACGATGAAGTGTTCAGAGCTGATTTTTAATATTGTTTCTCTTATAAATGAAGGTGCAATAACTATAAGCGATCTTGATGAATTTAGTGATAAATTAAAAGATCATGTAAACAGAATAATCCACTGAGGCTTCTACTCAAATTAACCCCAGCAAATTCTCTCCCGGCTATTCAGCCAGCACTTTATATGCCTCTACCAACTTTTCCATAGAAACCGCGCAGCACCTTCCAAAAGCGGTTTTGCGGGTGCCCGTAATAAAAGCCCACCTCGCGTGATTTTGGTGAAGGAATAGAACCTAATATGAGAGTGCGCGAGTCATGGTCGTAAAATGGCGGAAATTCATGGGTTACTATTTGGCGGCTG
>JAEEGL016175588.1_pt1 | contig 19715 bp, 2 predicted proteins | sample 9134231 | NCBI WGS metagenome assembly JAEEGL01 (sample SAMN16246548, study PRJNA631951) | gut metagenome | biome: gut microbiome; feature: rumen; material: fiber-attached | host: Bos | place: Iran: Karaj | collected 2018-10 | reverse complement strand
CGCCCACGACGGTGTCGTTGTACACGCCGCTGGCATAGTAGGTGCTGCCGCGCCACATCATGCTGTCGCAGAACGACTCTATGCGGCTTTGGATGCGGTCGACGCAGTCGCTGCTCCAGACGGCATAGAGGGTCATATCCTGGTCGATGTTCAGCACGGCGCCGTCGGCGTATTCCGCGGCTCCGCCGGCGCTGGTGGCCCATCCGGAGAAGAAGAAGCCTTCGTTGGTGAAGGTGCTGTTGTTGAGCACGCTGTTCTCCGCGTCGCACACTGTCTGCGTTGCCATCGTGCCGCTGCCGCCGTTGGCGAGGAAGGTGACGGTATGGGTCGACTTGACATTCAACTGCAGCGTCACGGTACTGTCGCAGCCGTTAGCGGTGGTAGTTGTCAGCTGGTAGCTATAGTTGCCAGGTGTCTGGGTGGAGGTGGAGAGAATATTGAAGCCATTGGCCGTATAAGGAAGGTTGGGGCAGGTGGTGTCCTTCACCACACCGTTGCCCACAGCATCGGCTGAGGCGGTGGAGGTGAGGGCGATTTCGCCAGTAACCTCGACGACCGTGTCGTTCGTCAGCTCGGTGCCGTTGAGGTAGAAGTGGATGTCGTGGTAGCAGTGCTCCGAAGCGAGGCTAATGGCCAGGCTGTCGAAGTGAGAGACATTAGAGGGGTTGCTGACAGCGTTGTCGCGCGATTGGGTGAAAGCCTGGGTGGTGATGGTGGTGCCATTGGCGGCGCTGACGGTGAGGTCATACGGGATAGCTTCCATCTCGATGGTAAGGGTTACGTCCTCGTTGGCGGTGAGGTTGAGCGTGTTTTCGGTACTTTGTGGCACGCCAGCCAGCAGCCAGCGTTTCAGGCGGTAGCCGGTGGCGGGTGTCGCCGTGAGGGTCACAGAGGTGCCTGCCTCGAAGTTGCCTGTGCCGGTGACGGAGGCTGCTCCATCAGGGAGGATAGTAGCCGCCACATCCACCATCGTGGTGCCGTAGAGTGCCTGTGGGTTGTCGGGCATAGGCTCGTTGTTGCCCACATTGTCCTCGGCGAGGGTGAAGAAGGTGTAGCTCACGTTGGGCTCCTTGGCGAAAGCGGCGCGAGTGCCGACCTCGTAGGTGCCAGCAAGGCGGTTAGCGCTGTTGTTTGCGGTGTAGTAGAGACGGTGACGGGCGATACCCGTGGCGTCGTCGGTGCCGCCGAAGGTGAAGAAGAGGCTGTCGGCGGTCTCTTCGTCTAACTGGAGGGTACTCTGGGGCGCTACGGCGTCGATGGTGTTCTTCCAGCGGTTGGTAAGCATTGCATCGTTGCGGTCGAAGATGATGGAGGCCTGTGCAATGATGCTGTCGCCGGTGTGGCAAAGAGCCCGTTTGGGTTTGATGGAGAACGTAACATGGCCCTCGCCGACATGTGTCTCCTTGTCGTTGATAGCCAGGAAGCCGCGGTCAACCTCGGTGGGAGCGAATCCCGTCAGGGGGTCGATAGATGAGAAAACCCATACAGCCTCGTTGCGAGTGATGTCGTAGCCCGCCACCACGTCGACGTACAGGTTCATTTCATCGCGCAGGTCGAGACGTGTCTGATACTGCAGGGGCGAGCCTTCCACCGTGAAGGTGTACCCCCCAAAGCCGAAACTACCCACCGCAAGCGTCATGGGGTCCATCAGCGAATCGATAGGGACGCGTATGCGCACAACCTGGGCGGCGGCGGTGGCTTCCAGGGGGTCGTTCTCGAAGTAGACGGTATAGCTGAGCGTCTGCTCGGCCGATACCCAACGGGCGGTGTCGCCGAGGGGCGTGATAACCTCCCACCCCTTGGTACCGGCAATCTCGTTGGGGTCGAGTGAACCCATTATTTTCTTCAAGTATTCAGCTCTTGCTTTATAGTCCAAAGCGAAGTATTGGCGCAATTGCCATTGGTTGAGTTTACTAAAGGCCAAAAGATCCATATCCAGAACATTTATCCCTTGGTCTCCCTGATTGCAACTCACGCTTTGGCCGTAACCGACCGTCGCCATCATCAGAATGCAAGAAAGTATAAATATCTTTTTCATCATTTTTTTGTTTTATAATTAATACCCTCCTATGCGAACTCCGTGATGAGAGCCAACGTGACCTCCTAAACCCATTTTCGCGGATCTATTCGCGGTATTATTCGCGGGTTTTTTCACGGGTTTGAATAGTCGTTTATCAGGAGTTTGAAATTCTGGACTTTTGTTGAATTTTTCTGGACTGTAGCTAAGGGAGTATTTTATTCCTTCACCGAAATTTGACGAAACACCAAATGGACCGATACCTACATTGAAATCGCCTTCACTATTGCCATTTACATTAAATAATCCGAGTGTGCCTTCTCCCTCGTAATAGCCATCGGTTGATAGTCTATCATACCATGCTGCATCCGGATCATAGGTCAAATCACTATGGTCAAATATAAATCCCATTCCAGCAGAAGCGTCACCGCCAAATCCATGAGTCTCTCCCAAATACGCAAAAGGTCTGGGAACAAAGTCTCCGTCTTTAAAACTGAGACCCAACGATATATTGGCACAAAGCCCAACAACTGCAAAAAGGCATCCTTTCAGGTCTATGCCTATATCTGTCTTTCCTATTGGATCAATGCGATTATTTTTTTTACCGCAATCTGAACCTCTCAATCCCATTGGGTCTGTAAAATTAAGAGGGTTGTTATATACGTATGCGTACATGTTGAGGCCGTCGTCATACCCTGTCGGGTCTTGCTGCAGAAAACGTCCCATCGTTGGATTTAGGGTGCGGGCACGGTAGTAGTAGAGACCTGTCTCGCTGTCGTATTCGCGGCCGGTGAAGAGGATGTCGTTGCCGATGGCACTCGCAGCCCTTTCGGTGCCGTTGGGAGCGAAGAACTGCGGTGCGCCGAAAGCATCATAGTCGTAGCGTTCCACCACATTGCCGCTTGCATCGGTCACAGCCACCGTGTGGCCCACGCGGTTCTTGTGGAAGTAGTATCTGTCGTCGCCGCGCCAGGCCATCAGCACATCGTCGGTGCGCGGGCTGTAGACATAGTCGGTGGTCGTTTGTGTTGTCGCGCTGTTGCCTGTTTGTGTCGTGCTTGTCGATTCTATCATTTGGTGTCCCGCATAGAAGTAGTCGGTGGTGGTGGTGCCCACGGTCTTGCGGATGCGGCGTCCCATCGGGTCGTAGCTGTAGGTGGCCGTAGCTCCATTGTCGACGCTGACCAGGAGGTTGGCGTAGTCATACTGATAGGTATGGACGCCGTCGGAGGTCAGGTTGCCGTTGCCGTCATACTGCATCCCCTGGCTGCCCACCTGCGTGTAGCCGTTCACCGCATTGGATGCATAGGAGATTGCGTTATTGCCCGATTGTGTCATTGTGGTGGTGGTGCGGTTGCCCAGGGCGTCGTAGTTGTAGCTGCCCGTGCGGGTGGGACTGCTGGATTGTGTCAGTGTGCTGTTGGGTGTACCTACCGAGAATTGGGTCAGGCGGCCGAGGGCGTCGTATTGGTAGAACTCGCTGCGTGGCAGACTGACGGAGTCAATCTGGGAGAGAATGTTGCCCACAGGGTCGTAGCCCATGTGCAGGTACTGCAGGGGGGCGCTCTCGCCGATAGCGGCCATGATGGCGGTAGGACGGAGGTTCTCTCCGTAGCTGTAGGTCGTGGTCACGCCGTTGCCGTAGGTCAATTGCTCGGGGCGGTTGTCGGCGCGGATGGTATAGGTGGCAGCGGTCAGGAAGACAGGGCTGGTGGGGCTGGCGGTGCTGCTTATCGTCGAGGGACAATTGCGCAGGTCGTATTCGGTCTTCACCATGCGTCCGTTGGGGTAGGTGATGGTCTCGCTGCCGGCCTCGTCGTCGTAGGCATATGACGTGGTGGCCGTGGTGGCGAAGGGGGTGGCGACAGCCTCGGTGAGGGTGCGGCCCAGGGCGTCGTAGGTCATGGTGACGGTACTGCCTCCGCCGCTCACACTGATCCTGCGTCCCAGGGCATCATAGGCATACTGGTCGCTGTTCCCGTCGGGGTAGATGATGGAGGTCAAATGGTCCACAGCGTCGTAGGTGTAGCGTATCTCGTTGCCGGCCTTGTCTTTGAACTTCACCATGTTTCCACGCTGGTCGTAGGTATACTGCTCGGTCTTGTTGTTGGGAAAGGTCGTCAGGGTGGTGCGGCCGGCATCGTCGTAGGCGTAGGTGGTGGTGTTGCCTTTGGGGTCGGTGAGGGTGACCATATGCCTGGCGGCGTCATAGGTCATACTTGTGGTGCCCTGCATGGGGTCGGTGTGCGAGACCAGGTTGCCGGCGGCATCGTAGGCAAAGGTCTGGGTGTTGCCTCCTGCGTCGGTGAAAGAGGTCAGGTGGTTCAGGGCATCGTACGCATAGCTGACGGTCTGGTTGCCGGGACGGCTGACAGTGAGGAGGCGTCCGCGGTTGTCGTAGGTGCGGTTGGTGATGTCGTAGGTGTAGCTGTCTCCCGTGCGGGTCGTGGCCGTCAGCTCCTGTGTCTTCTTGCCAAGCGCGTTGTAGGTGGCCTGGTATCGTATGCCCAGGTTGTCGGAAATCTGGGTCAGCTGTCCGAGGGCATCATACTGGTATTCCTCAGTGCGTCCGTTGCTGTAGGCTGCGGAGGTGGGACGGCCCATGGCGTCGTAGGTGTAGTGGACGCTGTTGCCGAGGGGGTCGGTGATCGAGGTCAATCGGTCGCGGTCGTCATATTCATATTGTGTACTGTTGCCCAAGGCGTCATGAATCGCGGTGACCTGGTCCTTCGCGTTGTAGGTGTAATAGGTGGTGGCGCCCGTAGGGTCGTTATAGGCCACAAGGTTGCCGTGGGCGTCTTGCACGTATATATACAGGCTGTTGCCCGGCTTTGTGATGGTATGCACATACCCTCCCGGAGTGTAGGTAAAGATTGTTTTTGCTCCCGTCGGCTCGGTGATGGACACAAGCCGTCCTTCGGCATTGTATGAATAAGCTGTGGCTTTACCCGAGGGATTGGTGTAAGACAATTTGTTGCCCATCAGGTCGTAGGTGTAGGAGCTGGTATGTCCGAGGGGGTTGGTGAAGGAGGTGAGGTTGCCGTAGGCATCATAGGTGTAGGTGGTCTCGTTACCCAGTGCGTCGGTGCGTTTGGTGGGCTGCCCGTGGTTGTTGTAGGTGTATTGCACCTGATAGCCGTCGGTCCCTGTGATTTTGGTGAGGTTGCCGTGGGAGTCGTATGTGTATGAGAACAGGTTCCCTGCGCGGTCGGTATAGGTGACTGGCCGATTGTATTGTGGATGCCAGGTGCAAGTCTCGGTATGGCCCAGGGGGTCGGTCCTCGTGAGCATGTTGCCACGCTCGTCGTAGGTGTAGGTGGTCTCATTGTCGAGGGCGTCCTTGCTGCTGACGATGTTGTCATTGTCGTCGTAGGTGAGTTTGGAGGTGTAGCCGCAGCAGTTGCCCGACTTCTCGATGACGCGTCCGAGGGAGTCCCAGCGGTAGGCGGTGAACTGGTTGTTGCCGTCGGTCAGATAGTCCACCACGATAGTTTTCAGTGCACTGTGCTCATAGCGGATGTTCATGTCCGAGAGGCCGTCCTTGATGCGGTTGGCCTCGCCATTGGGCGAGTAGGTGATGGCGGTGGAGTGGCCGGCGGCATTGGTGAAGCGGTTGATGCGGTTCTCCTTGTCGTAGCCATAGTAGACGGTGTGGTGCATCGGCGTGGTGACAGAGACAAGGTTGCCCTTCCCATCGTAGGCATAGGTCCATACGTGGTCGGCAAGTTCTCCAACCGTGAGCCTTACAAGCAGGCCCTGGTTGTATTCAAAGTTGAGGGCCCGTCCGTTGCTCTCCTGTATCTTGGTCAGCTGGGGAGGAACATCGGCACCGGCCTGCACTTCATATGAGAGATTGAGGGTATTGCCGTTGCGGTCGGTGATTTGGGTGACGTGTTTCCCCTGGGGGTCGGAGAAATGGTAGACGGTGCCTTCGGGCGTCGTCAGCAGGACCACCCCTGATTCCTTGCGCAAGGTGTTGAAGACGCCGGCTGGCGACTTGTAGCTGTCGCCTTCGAGGAGGTAATTGTCGCTGCGCCCATCTCCCTGACTTATACGGACGGTGTCGCCCTGCTCTTCATACCACCATTGGTATCCGAACGACCAGCCGTTGCCGAAACCATAGTTGGTGTCGGCAAAGGAGGAGTTGTAGTAGAACACCGCAGCAAGCGGATTCTCCCCCCCTGTGGGTATGCTCACATCCTCCCGTTGGTAGAAGAGCACTCCGTTGTAGCTGTTCACCCAGATGTCGTTCGGACAGGCTATCTTCGGACGTATGATGTTCTGCCCCATCACTTCTGCCCACAAGCCCATCACCAAAAACATTGCAATTGTCAATATACGTTTCATATCTCTTTTCTTTTTTTCTACTTAGTATTGCTCCAACAACCGGTTTTTAGGACGACTGATGGCATAGATCTTGATGTCGAGTTCATCGCCCGGGAACAATTTGTTCGTGAAGACGAAGAACCGTTTGGTGCCCCCCTGGCCGGAACGGATGATGCCGGGTTCCATGCCGGGTTCGGCAACAGACAATATCAGTGTGTCGGGCCAGTCGTGCGTCTCCCAGTTCATCCTGATGATTTCGGGGATGGTGAACGGCGTCTCGCGCACGGGGTGGTTGTTGCCGCTGATAACCATAAAGCCTATTATCTCGACGTCGTTGATGCCCGCGTTGTAGTATTCGAAGTTTATCTCCACATTCTGGTCGGTGCGCACCTCGTCGGGAGCATAGATCATGCAGCGCAGATCCTCGGGAAGGCCTTCGGTGACCTCGAAGGCGTTGGCTTTGCGAGTCACGATGCCGCCAGGCCGTTCGGCTTCCATGTCGTAGGAGCCAACGGGCAGATCGGTGAGGTTGAAGGTGACATAGTTGGTGGTGGCGTCTTTGAATCTCACCCTTTGCGCGGGGTAATAGTTACCGTCACGCACCAGGCGGAAGTCCATAACGGAGTCAAACGAGGCCCCTGTAACGGTGGTAGTGATGGCGCCGGTATTGCCGCCCATGCTGGCATCGACGCTGATGATGCCGAACTCGAGGATTGTGGCAAGCAGCGTTATCTGCTGATCGATGTTTTTCAAGGTAGCGCCGTTGACGAGGATGTAGTAGCTGCCCTCCTTTGCGTTGGGTATCACCACTTGCTGCTGCTCGACGTAGGGTTTGTTGGCGCCGAAATCGTAGTGTCCCGTGGTGGGCATATCCTCGTGCGAGAGGTACAGGCCGTTGAACGAACGGGTGGGAACGTCGGTGACCATGGAGAGGGCGAGGGTCTTTCCTGCCTGGTTGCGGCTGACGTTGAGGCGGTAGGCGGTGGAGCGGTTGCTGGCATGGGTGAAGGTCTCCTCCTGCCCGATGGTGAGCGTGGGAAGGTTGACGCTGACCCTCTCGGTCGACACTACGCGGTTGTTGTCGTAGTCCGACTCCATGAAGGCGTTGGGCATGTTGGTGCGCACGATGAGGTAGTAGGAGCCGGAGGGAACACCCTGCAGGCTGAAGTCGGCAGAGCGGCTGGTGGTGGCACTGCGGTTCAGGGAGAGGTTTTCGCTGAACTCACCTATCAGGTAGTCGTTGTTGCCGATGGTTTGGTCGGCAGAGAGGTAGACGCCGTCATGGACGAGGCCGGAAAGGGCGTTGTAGCCGATGTTCTTCAGCGTCCATTCCACATGCAAGGTGGTGCCGATGGTGGCGTCGGACGGGTTCTGGATGTCGGTGACGGTGAGGTCGCACGGTGGAGAATAGATGAGGTCGTAGTTGACGGTCATGTAGTTGTTGGTGTTGTCGGTCTCGTTGACGTCGTCGTTGGCGTCAACCCAGAGGGTGATGGGGTAGTTGCCCGGATCGGAATCGGGGAATACAACCCGGATGGCTATGTTTTTGCTCTCGCCGGGAGCAAGGGTGAAGTCGTGGTTTTTTTCGGCAAGGAGGAAGTAGGACGCGGCCGAGGAGTTGGAGAGGTATTCCTGGTCGCAGTCGTAGACCTTGTCAGTCCAGGAGCCTTTGGCTGGATGCTCGCCGATGTTCTTGATGGTGTACTCGAAGGTGACCACATCTTTCTGGTGTACCGAGGTCGGCACGTGGAAGGCGGTGACGATGAGGTCGGAGGGTGGGTCGGGCTCGGTGGGCTGGGAGGGTGTTGCGGGGGTTGAGGGATTGTAGGTGTTATATGGGTTGAAGGGGTCGTTGGGGTCGCCGTTGTCATCGGGGTCGTTGTTGTCCTCCTCGGGGGCGGCCTCCGTCACCGTCACCGGTTTGGCGTAGATGTTGTTCGCCCGGTTCGTGTCGGGAGTCTCGTGGTCGGCGTCAATCTCGATGATGACGTAGCCCTCTCCCACAATGTCGCGCGGGATGCGCACGTTCTCTGCTCCCGAGATGTAGTAGTGTTCGGTGCGCTGGATGGTGGTGGCTTTGGTCTGGCTGACTCCGACGGTTTTGAGGACGATATCGTCGTCCGAAATCTCCGCGTCGGTCGAGAAGTAGACGCGCTCGACAAAGGCGTTGTGGTTTTCGGGCACCTCTTCCCAGTCGATGGTCTCGGAATAGCCTACCTCCCCTTGTGCGTCGCTCTTCTCATAGGGCTCCACGCGATGGAAGGCGGGACGGTTGTGGGCGAGGTCGACGACCCAGGCGTAGCGGTAGGCGTCGCCGGCTCGCAGGGTGGTGGGGTCGGACCCGCCGACGGGAATGGCGGGGGGATTGCGGAAGGCGAGGTAGAGAGGATGGTACTTGATGTGGATGGACTGGAGGATGATGAGGGTGTTGTCCTCCTCGTTGGCTTCCATGACATTGTCGCTGACGTCGACGGTGATGCGGTAGAGGTAGTCCCCCTCTGGCAGCATCGGCGGTATGGTGACGGTCTGGACATAGTGCTCGGAACCGCCGCCGGGGGTGGAGAGGAGGGAGACGGGAGTGGGCTGGGTCTGCTGCTTCACTGGGCACCAGATCCACTCGTTGCTGCCAACGAGGCTGATGTAGAAGGCCGTGTAGACAGGAGCGCCGTTGAGGGATTGGGTGCCGTTGTTGTGGACATCAAACTCGATGGTGATGTCGTCGCCGGCGTGGAGGGGCTCCGTACTTGGGTTCAAGGGCTCCTGGTCGAGGGTGAAGAGCTGGAGGTTGGAGGGAGCAAGGTCAGGCATGGGGCAGCTCTGGCAGATTTCTATTTGATGGCTGTTGATGATGTTGTCGTCGAAGGAGGACTCGGGCACGCGGCTTGCACCCTGTTTGTGAATGGTCGGGTTGACAACGAAGCTCAGGGAGTAGGTGCCGTCGGGCAGGTCGTCGGGGATGGGAATGCGGAGGGAGAGCTCTTGCTGCGAGTTGTGTTTGAGGGAGTATTTGTCCTTCAGGGTGTAGCAGAGGCGGGTGATGGGTCCGCCGGGAGTCTCGTTGGCGGGATTGGTGGTCCTGACGTATCCGTCGGGGTCGAGGGAGAGGGAGTTGGAACAGTAGACGTAGAGGTCGAGGCTGTCGTTGAAGTTGAGGCCGCCATCGTTGTGGAGCGTGACGTTGGTGTTGACGCCGTAGCCCGGCACGAGGGTGGTGCGGTCGATGGTGAGGTCGCTGAGGGTGAAGTTGTGGCTGTAGCGGGTGAGGGTGATGGGGGTGGAGGCGGTGTTGTTGCCCTCGGCGTTGAACTCCATGACGTTGTCGTCGGCGTCGGCGACGACAATGATGTAGTAGGTGCCGTCGTCGGGGAGGAAGCTGGGATAGCCGAAGTTGTACTTCTTTTTGTAGTGGTCGCCATTGCGGAGGTTCTCGTCGGCGTAACCGCCGGGGACATAGGTGTAGTTGGGGTAGCGGCCTTCGTTGTGGCCTGAAATCCAGTCTCGAGGCCACCCGCCGTCAAGGAAATAGCGGTTGGAGTCCATGCGGCAGTAGACAATCGGAGGGGGGACACAGTTGTAACATCCAATAGGAGATTCAGGTTCTTCGCAAGGCTTGGAATAGTAGCCGACTGCTGTGTATTCGATGCCGGGATAGTTGTCGGGGGCGGCTTTGAGGAGGTAGAACCAGTCGTTGTTGGCGATGTCGACGAGGGGATGTTGGTTGTTGGCGTCGGCGGCGAGCTGTTTTCCCTCGCTGTTGATCTCCACTCCCGTCAGGACGGGGGACTTGGAGAGGTAGACCTTGTCGGTCCAGCGGGGCATGTAGAACTCGGAATTGTCGATAGCCGACTGGATTTCCCCTTCATGGACCCAGCAGGGCCAGGCGTGCTGCTCGAGGGGGTTGCGGACGTAGAAATTGAATTTGAGACGAGTGTCGTGGGTGGCCTCCTGGTCGGCCTCGAGCTTATAGACAGAGAGGTCGCAGAGGAAGCCGAGCATGATTTCGATGGGTTCGGTGGAGCGGGTGATGTTGTTTTGGTAGTTGGTGTGCTCGAACTCATCTTCGTCGACGTTGGTTACGATGTATAAATAGTGGGTGCCGTAGAGCTCGGGCTGTATGGACTCGGCGAAGAAACTCTTGTTGATGGAGCTGCCTGAGGGAAGGGGTGAGCTTCTGGTGACATTGTTTTCGGCAATGAAGGTGGCCTCGTTGGCAAGGGTGGCGAGGTCGGTGATGTCGGGATTGGTGGAGAGGAAGAGCAAGTCGCGCCAACCGTTGGAGGAGGTGGGGCCGGCGCCGACGTTGGTTATTGTGTAATTGACCGAGAATGAATGGCCCGAAATGATGTTGGAGCGGTAGTTGTAGATATTGGTGACTTGAAGGTCGGCAATGGGAGGTAACACAACATTGACGGGGATGGCGATGGTATTGTCGTAGTGGTTGCCGAATACTAGCGGGTCGGCATTGGGGTTGGTGACGATGTCAAGGTAGTACTCGCCGGTGAGGTGGGTGAGCGGCAGGGTGAAGGAGACATCGCGCGAGTATTCCTGTGAGGGGTCGAGGGTGCTGATGCTCGGCCACGAGCCGAGGAGCTCCTCTCGCCCGCCGGGGTAGCGTGAGAGGTAGAGGTAGTCCGTCCAGGTGGCTCCGTTGGGGGTCGCCACGATGCCGTCGTTCCGGATGGTGAACGAGACGGTCGTGAGCTGACCCGTGTAGATGTCGCCGCTGTTCAAGGCAACAGGATGCACCTGCGGCAGCGGCGTGGCCGTCACACTGACGGCTTCGGTGTAAAGGTTGTAGCGTTTGTCGGTGCCCACCTCGTCGGGCTCCCATACATTATTATTATGGTCGGTGGAGATGATGAGGTAGTAGTCGCCAGCCTGCGGGAGGGTGACGCTGACGGTGCGCGTGTAGCTGTCGCCCGCCAGGAGGGTGCGGAGGTTGGTGCCGCTCCAGAGGAGACTGGCACTGCTGGTCAGCTCCGGCGTTGGGGAAAGGTAGACATAGTCGCTCCACTCCACATCCTGCGGTGTGGCTATAGCACCGCTGTTGCCGACGGTGAAGGTGATGCCGATGTAGCGTCCCACAGAAAGGTCGGAATGGGTGACGCCCGTCACCTCCAGGTCGGGCAACTGTTGGTCGATATGTGCGGCTCGGATGATGAAGTTGTCGTGGCGGTAGTTGTCCTGGGGATCAGCCGCCTGAAGGAGTTCGTATAGATCCTTCGGACTGCTGGTGCGGGCGCTACACTCCGCCGTCGACTGCGTGACGTCGACTCCGTCGGGACACTGCACATCGAGCACCGCCGAGGCGTCGGCAGTGGCTATGAGGTAGTAGTCGCCCGTGGCCAGGTCGCCCGGCAGGGTGACGCTGACGGTGCGCGTGTAGCTCTCGCCGGCAGCAAGGCTGTGGAGGCGGGTGCCGTTCCAAAGAGTGTATAGCTGCGTCGAGGCGGTGCTCGGCTCGCTGCTCAGGAAGAGACGGTCGGTCCAGGTGGCGGGGGTGGCGGCGCTGCCGTCGTTGCTGACGGTCCACGAGACATCAATGGTGCTGTAGGTGGAGAGCCCCGTGGGGATTGTGAGGTTGCCGACATGCAGGTCGGGGAAGGTCTGGGTGACTCCCACGGCGCGGACGATGAAGTTGTCGTGCATGACGAAGCCGTCAACCGTCGAGGTGCCGTCGGGCTCCACAAGCACTTTGTATGTCGCGGGGGTCAGGGCTGTGCAGTAGGGCGCCACTCCCGACTGCGTTGTCACACTGGTGCCGTCGGGACAGGCAACGTTGGCCACCTTCGAGGCGTCGGCGGTGGCTATGAGGTAGTAGCTGCCCGTGGTCACTCTGTTCGGCAGGGTGACGCTGACGGTGCGCGTGTAGCTCTCGCCGGCGCCGAGATCGTTGAGCCGCGTGTCACTCCATAGGGTGATGACACTTGAGGCGTTGGTGTTGTCGATGTAGGGGTCGGGACTGAGGAAGAGGTAGTCGGTCCAGGAGAAGGGGGTGGCGGCGGTGCCGTCGTTGCCAACGGTCCACGAAATCTCGACGGGTTCGTAGGTGTTGATGTTTTCCGGATAGGTCAGCCCCGTGACATGCAGGTTGGGGTATTCCTGCGTAGTTTGGTTTTGCGCAATGGTGACCGGTCGTATCACAAAGTTGTCGTGGACCCAGGTCCTGTTGCTGCTGCCGGTGATATTCACAGACTGTCCCGTGCCGGCTTCGCTTATCTCGTCCACCCGGTTGAGGTCGTTGCCGCTCGATGTGTTATAGTTGCTGCAGAACGACGTGGCGGTGCAGTAGGGCGCCGTGAGGTTGTCGGCTGCCGTCACCCCGTCGGGACACTGCACATTGTAGGCATATTTGGCGTCGGTCAGGAGGATGAGGTAGGCCTCCTCGTAGTTGGACGGGAGGGTGACGGTGGCTTCGCGGGTGTAGCTCTCGCCCACTTCAAGGGCTCGCACGTTGCTCCACGAGCCAAGGAGGGTATAGCCTGTGCCGTTAACGCTTATTTCGGGCGATAAGGAGAGGTAGAGGAAGTCGGTCCAGCTCTTGTTCGCCGGCGTGGCCTCGGTGCCTACATTGGTGACCGTCCACGAGACCGCGGTGCTTTGGTTGGAGGCAAAGGTCGCGGGGTAAACAAAGTCGGTGATCTGCAGCTCGGGAAGGCTCAGGTTCACCTGCACAGGCTTGACAAGGACATTGTCGTTGCGATAGGTGTTGTCCTCGTTGGCTTCGAAGAAAGGCTTGTTTCGGGTAGTAAGGGTGCAGAAGGGGGCCGTGCCGTTCTCTTCCGGGGAAACCCCGTCGGCGCATATTACGTGGGAATAGGTGTTATAGTCGTCGCTGTTGTTGGCCGTCACCACAAAATAGTAATCGCCGCCCTCCAGGCTGCCGGGAATTGTGACAGACACCGTGCGGGTGTAGCTCTCGCCGGGCGACAGGGCGCCTCTGTTGCTTTCGGAGGCCAGACTGACACATGTCGAGTTCAACGCGCTGGGGTCGGTGTCGATATACAGGCGGTCGGTCCAGGAGGCGGGGGTGGTGGCAAAGCCGTCGTTGCGCACGGTCCACGACACCTCGACGGTCTGTCCCGTCGTGACGGTGGACGGACAGGTGATGTTCACCACATGCAGGTCCGGCCGGTCGACAGGAATGAAGATGGCTTCGGCATTCACGTCTGCGCTCACCGTCATGGTGTAGGGGTTCGCGACCACCTGCCCGTCAACAATCAGGTACTGCAGCCCGTAGGCTTCGCTCTCGGGAACGGCGGTGAAGGTAATCTCGCTGCCTTCGGCGGCATAGTTGCCGCCCGCCAAGGTCTGGCCTGCCAACTGGAGAGTACCGTTGCCGGTAACGGTTCTGACGATGTGGTGCACGTCCGGCGCAGGCACATAGTCGAGCACAATGTTGTTGATGCCTACGGGGGCGCTGGTCTCACTGTAGCTGGGTGCTTCCCACCAGTAGGTGAGATAGTAGATGCCCGTCTCGGCAATGGTGAACGAAGTATTGTAGTGGCTCCACTGCGAGTTGGTGGCTAAAGGCGCTCCGCCGTCAAGCGGCATCCCCGGGACGGTGGAGGAGGTCCAGGTGTTGACGAGGTTCCATTTCACTAAGGGGTTGGTGGAGGCCGGCACCAAGGCGATGCGCAGCGTTCCCACTCCGCACCAGTAGTCCTGATCGAGGGTGTAGGTGCCGGGGTCGAGCCGTACGACTCGGGTGGCGAAGAAACGAAGGCCGTATTCAGTGGGAGCACAACCGACATGGAAGTCGTCGTTGCAGCTACTCATCGTACTGCCGGCAGCGAGGTCGTAGTGGCCTTGCGTGGAGACTCCATTGTTGGAGTAAGTGAAGTTTTTTGGGGCAAGACTGGTGGAACATTCTCCATAAACCCTGGTATAGGAATCATAGCCGCCGTAGCAGGAGGGGTGGTAGGTGCGGGTGTTGGCGCTGTTGTCATTGTCCCATGAGCCGCCCGTCCAGCAGGCCCAGGAGCCGGCGTCGGTGGCCGTCAGCGGAAGCACGGTTTCGGGGTCTTTGATGAGCGTGGTGAAGGTGCTGCTTGCCGTCCGGCTGGCGATTCCGTCACAGTCGGCGCTGACAACATACTCATACTCCATGCCGGGTTGGAGGTCGGTGAGGGTCACGGAGGTGCCCGTCACCGTGAGGGTGGTTCTCTCGCCCGGGTTGGCGTAGTCCAAGGTGTAGCCATATCTGCCGTAGGGGCCGGTAGCGGTGGCCGTGGTGCCATACTCCACGGTGTACTGGCTGGCGGTGCCGCTCCACGCGATGGTATGCGAGGTGGAAGATACCGGTGTTGCCGTCAGGTTGGTTGGCGCGGGGCAGAGGTTGGCCTGCACCGTCACATTGTCGATAGCTGCCGGTTGGATGTTCGTGGCGGTATTGCACGTGTTGTTCCACATGAATACCAGCAGGTAGTTGCCAGCGTCGGACACCTCGAAGTCGATCTCTTTGGTGGTCCAGTCGGTCCCGTTGTAGAGCACGGTGCCACCGTCGAGAGAGATGCCGGGGGTGGCCGATGTGCTCCAGCAGCAGGCGTTGTAGCCGCTGGCGGTGGGGACGAGGGCGACCCTCAGGTAGGCGCAATTGCTGTTGCCGGAGGCTTTCCAGTCATAATTTATTGTATATAGGCCAGGGGTGAGCGAAAGGTGGGTGTAGGCGTAGCTCGACCCTCCGTTGTCGTTGCTGACATACATTGCCTTGCTGCCGCCGGTGGTGTTGTTGTCGGCGGAGCCGATGGTCCAGTCGTTGAGGGTAGAAGAGGGGAAGGAGAACGCCCATTTGGCGACATCGTCGACGGCCTCGAAGTCGCAGCTGTAGGGCACCGGCTGAGGATTGGGGAGGGTGAAGAACGAAGTGGAGACTTTGTCGCTCTCATCTCCGGTGCCGCAGATTCCGTGAACATAGATGTCGTATTTGGTGCCACCCTCTAAGCCGGAGAGGGTTGTCGGACTTGTGGTCACGGTGCGCACGGTACCTTGACCAAGGGTGAAGCCCGCCGGTCCGTACTCCACCTGATAGGTGGCGCCGTTGCCTCCGCTCCACGACACCGTGGCCGAGGAGGAGGTGACATTCGCGACAGCAAGATCCGTCAGGTCGTTACAGGTGTAGGGTTTGATGACGATGTCGTCGATGGTGGGGCCTGGCTGGACGGCATTGGTGGAGTTCAGGTAGTCGCGCCAGTAGAAGACGAGGTAGTATTCGCCGGGTGAGAGATAGAGCTGTCGCGAAATATGCTGCCACTCGGTATCGTTGTAGAGCGCCTGGGAGCCGTCGAGGACGATGGTGTTGGGCGGGTTGGCGGTGGTACTCCATCCGCCTGCGTCAAAGCCCAGGAACGCGGGAATAAGCCCCACGCGGAGATAATGCTTCGTTTCGTTGCCGCCCACGCGGTAGTTGAAACGTATGGTATATTGGGCATCCGAGTTGAAGGAAAGGCGGGTGTAGGCGTAGACCTCGCCGTAGGTGTAGGTGTTGTAATTGTTGGTAGTACCTCCGTCGCCACTGACATAGAGGGCCTTGCTGCCGCCGATGGTGTTGTTGTCGGCGGTGCCGATATACCATTGGTTGTCGTTGTTGGTGACGAAACGCCAGTTGAGGGCTGCGGAAGCATCCTCGAAGTCGCAGATGAAGGGCACCGGGATGGGGTCTATGTCCAAGGTGGTAAAGCTCGTCTGCGCAGCCGCGCTGGTGTCGCCGGGACCGCAGATGCGGCGTATGTATACATCGTAGCCGGTGTGGGCCTGCAGGCCGGAGAGGTCGGTCGTCAGGGTGTTGACCTCCCGCGAAGTGCCGTAGCCCTGCTGGAAGCCGGTGACGCCGTATTCGACGTAGTAGCTGCCCTCGGCGCCGGTCCACGACAAGGTGGCCGATTGGGTGGTGATGGCGCTGGCAGTCACCATGGTTGCCATGGGACATGAGGTGGAGTTTAGAGACACATTGTCGATGGCTGCCGGCGGCTGTGTGCCGGTGTTGTCATCGTTCCTCCAGTAGAAGACCAGACTGTAGACGCCCGAAGTTTCAACGGTGAAATTCTGTGTATGGGTGGTCCAATCGGTATGGAGGTTGAGTATTGTCTCTCCGTCGAGGGCGATGCCGGGAGTGGTGGTGCTCCAGTCCGGAACCGTAGCCGGTATGGATGTCGACGACGGCACCAGGGCCACTCGCATATAGTCGTATGTGCTCTCGCCGTAGCCTTTCCAGTCGTAGCTTATCTCATATCCTCCAGCTTCCAGGTTGAACCGCGCATAGGCGAAAATAGAGCTTTCCGATGTGTTGTCGTAGTCGTGCGATTCGTCGGAACCGCTCTTGCGGACATACAGCGCTTTCGAGCCCGAGCCCGTCAAGGTGCTGTTGGTGGCGTCGCCTATATACCACATGTTCGCCGAGGTGCCGGCCAAGAAGACCCATTCGGGGTTCTCCGTTGCCTCGAAGTCACAGCTGTAGGGCACCGTCATGACATTGGCGTTCGACGTCGCCGTGAAGGTGACGTAGGCAATGCCGCTGCTCTCGCCTGGCGCGCAGAGGGACCGGATGCCGGCAATATACTGTGTACCATCCACCAATCCCGTCAGGTCGAAACTGGAGCCATCAACGGTGTCTGGTGGGAAGTTATCGTAGTCGTTTGTCCAGTAGTCATAGTTCGTCACCGGGCCGTACTGAACCGAGTACGAGAGGGCGCTGCCAGTCCACTGTAGGGTTGCAGAGGTGGAAGTGAGGTTACCCACAGTTACGTTCGTCGGTTTCGGGCAGAGTTGGACGACCTCGATGTCGTCGATGGCCGCAGGGCTGTACCCCGCGCCGTCGTCATCGTTATGCCATACGAAGAGGAGGCGGTAGTTACCCGCTGCCGGTACCGTCACCTCACCGTTGAACCCGCCCCAATAGGTCTGGTCTTCGCCAGGCCCAAAAACCAGCTCTCCGTTGGTGGTGCCCCAGTTGGCTTCCGGCACCAACCAGACCGAGAGATAGTCGTCGGGGTTGGAGCTGCCGGAGCCTTCACCATAGGCTTGCCATTGGAACATAATCTGATAGCGGCCTTCGTCGAGCTGCATCTCACGCCAGGCATAGACTTCAGAGGTGGAGGAGTTGTCATAGTCATAGTTGGAATAACCGTCGTTGGAGACATAGAGGCTGTTCCCGTAACTACTATAGACAGAGTATCCTATGGTCCAGTGATTTGTGCTGAGGTTGTTGTCGAATTCCCAGCCTTCGGCAGAGGTGCCCTCAAAATCACAACTCCATGGGAAGGAGGAGATGGGGCCCGCAAGGGTCGCGAACTGGAAGAAGACGGGAAGGCTGACATTATCTTCTGCACAGACCAGGCTGAGGTAAAGGTCATATTCAGTACTGGACGACAGGCCATTGATGGTGGTGGAGGTGCCTGTGACGTTCATCACCGTACCGGTGCCAGGATTGAATCCTACGGGGCCGTATTCGAGGCGGTACGTTGTCGCGCTTCCGGTCCATTCAATGGTAGCGGATTCATGAGTGCTGCTGAGCAAGAAAACTTGTGAGTCGAAGGGACAGGTGTTGACACGCAGTCTGATGTTGTCGATGGCTGCCGGAGGTTGGGAACTATAGGAGTTGTTGTTTGTCCAGAAAAAGACGAGCTTATAGACACCTGCAGCAGTGATATCGAAAGACATTTGATGGTGTTGCCAGTCAGAATGGTAGACAAGACAATTTCCACTGTCAAGAGTTATACCTGGTGTCAAAGACTGGTTCCATCCTGTGGCGGTGCCGGGGGTGAGGGTGGTGGTGGCAGGCACCAGAGCCACCCGTAGGTAGTCCTGCCAATCGCCTTCACACTTCCAGTCAAATTCTATAAGATAAGAACCTGTCTGAAGTTCAAAGGGGATATAGGCAAATACGGTGCTTGCCTGGCTGCCGTCATACGTGTTGCTGGCGTCCGTGGAATGGATGTATAGTGAGTTCGCTCCACCGGCGGTGTTGTTGGCATCGCTACCCACCATCCACTGGTTTGCCTGGCCGTCGTTGACCATCACGACGTCCATGGCCTCGCTCCCCTCGAAGTCGCAGCTGTAGGGCAGCGTAGTAATAGGTTCGGAGATGGTGCTAACTTGAAGGGTGGCCGGGTTGCTTTCTTCTCCACCGCCGCATTTTGACACTACCGAGACAGTGTAGGTGGTAGTGGCTGTCAGGTTGGTAAAGGTATATGTCGGGGTCGATACCGTGCCTCTCACCACTCCGTCTAACGACACCTCCCAACTGCTCGCATTCCCTTTCGGCCTCCATGTAACCGTGACCTCATCCGTCCCGCAAGCCGTCATCTTCAGGTCCTTCACTGCGGGACAACTCTCGATTCTGCTGAGCGTGATGTCGTCGACGTAGGCTGACCAGAAAACGCCGTCAACCCGGTTCGCCCGGATGGCTACATATTGGCCGCTGCCCGTATAGCTCGAAAGCGATATCTCCACCTCACTCCACTCCGTGCCCGACACCTGGAGGGGGTCGCCCACAGCCTCGAAAGTGCTCACGTCGGTGGGGTCGGTCATTACTCCTACGATAAACGTTCCCGGGTAGTTCTCGTAGTTCATCCGCACCCAGAACGAGAGTTCGAGGGTGTTGACAGATGCCACTGCAGGGTCAACTCCCGGAAGCACAACGATTTGATAGTCACCATAGCTTTCAGTAAAGGTACGATACCAATAAATCGTTTTCGTTCCGCCATGCGGATTGTTACTTCCTGCTATGTAAGGATGTCCCACCGCATTTGTAGCGGTGGCGTTGTTGTGATGCGTCCAGCATGTGGCTCCAAAATCGGCATTCGGTGTTGAAGATGACCCCGACGTCGCGTCCTCGAAACCATAGGTCCATGGGAGCGCATTGATATAATCGCTGCATGACGCACTCTGACCCCTCACCACTCCCGTGAAGACCATAAAAGTTATCAACAATAGGCAGTTAATAATATTTCTGTTCATAGGCTATAATTTTTTCTTTTCAAATATGATAACACTACACATACACAATAAGTTATTGGCATATGTATGCATTATTCTCATCTGCAAAGTTAGGAAAAATTTTCCACAAAAGCAAATATTTTTTGTCATTTCCTCCCTCTTTCCACTTCCCACTTCCCTCTCCCCCTTTTAGAAAAGAATTGGTAGTTGGTCGTTGGTCTCTTGCAATGTTTTTGCACTTTTCTCTTCGGCTCACAAAGAGTGCGAGGCTGTGTACATCTTCCATCACCCGCTATTCCTGCAGTTCGTTGACGAAGTCGATGGTGCCTTCGAAGGTGGCACCGCCGGGGAAGACGGCGCGGATGGTGTAGAGGCCCGTGGTGAGGCGGAAGACATGCTCCTCGGTGGCGTCGAGGAAGGTGGCCACGACGTTCTG
>JAEEGL015888168.1_pt1 | contig 19715 bp, 17 predicted proteins | sample 9134231 | NCBI WGS metagenome assembly JAEEGL01 (sample SAMN16246548, study PRJNA631951) | gut metagenome | biome: gut microbiome; feature: rumen; material: fiber-attached | host: Bos | place: Iran: Karaj | collected 2018-10 | reverse complement strand
TTGGTACCGGTGATCTCCACACCCATACGGTTCTTGAATGAAACCGCTATGATCGGCTCTGATATGTGTTCATAGAAAACCACCTTTATCTTGACGGTAAAGGAATCCCCTTTTATAAGGGTATTGGTTATCTTACCGCTGTTGTCTATGACACAAAAATCCGTCATTTCCGCAAGTCCGCTGCCGTACACATCAGCATTGGGATTGAGATTCATCCGGTTCTTCCAGAGGGACTTTTCAGCGTCATCCGACGATGCCTTATCCGGGCCTTCATCCTGTTTATGGCTGACCTCCATCCGGGAATTATCCAGCTGGTTGACCAGCACCTTTTTATACATATCGATCATTTCCTTGGTGCCGCCCTCTCCCAGCTTTTTCCCCTTTTCCAGAAGGATCACCCGGTCGCAGTATTTTGCTATGGAAGAAAGATCATGTGAAACGAAAAGGATCGTCTTGCCCGCTGCCTTGAATTCTTCGAATTTGTGATAGCATTTATTCTGAAAGAAGACATCTCCCACAGACAGAGCCTCATCTACGATAAGGATCTCGGGATCGATATTTATGGCCACTGCAAATGCCAGCCGCACAAACATACCGCTGGAATAGGTCTTGGTCTTTTGATATACAAAATCACCTATATCGGCAAAGTCCAGGATATCCTGCAGCTTTGCGTCTATCTCAGCCTTGGAAAAGCCGATCATGGTACCATTGAGATATATATTCTCTATACCCGTAAATTCCTGGTTAAAGCCGGCTCCCAGTTCCAGAAGAGCCGAGATCCGGCCGTCTATCTCCACCTGGCCTGCGGTGGGGGAAAGCACCCCGGTGATTATCTTAAGAATAGTGGATTTGCCGGAACCGTTGGTTCCTATGATACCTACGGTCTGACCTTTCTGCACCTCAAAACTCACATCTCTCAAGGCGTAATGATCCTTGGATATCCTCCTGCCCCGGGTAAGTCCCAGGGATTCTTTCAGGCGGTCCATAGGCTTATTATACAATTTATATATCTTATCAAGATTGGTAACCCTGATAGCCGTGTTATTCTCAGTCATTTTTTATCCTTAAAGCACATCCGCAAAGTGAACCTTCAGTTTTTTAAAGATCAGCGCACCCACAAGGAAGCAGACCACCGTAAATATCCAGAAATACGCAGTGGAATAAAAATGCTCCCAAAACCACATTTTGTCGAGTAACGACATGCGATAACCATCCACTGTATAAAAAACAGGGTTTAATTTGAACAGTATCTGCAAAGGCCTGGGAAGGACCTCTATATTCCACATGATGGGAGTGATCCAGATACCGACCTGAAGAGCTATGGAGATCACCTGCCCCAGATCCCTGAAGAAGACGACAACGGAACAGGTCACATAAGACATCGCCAGCGTCAGTATAAATACACAGAAGCTGAAATACAGCACCTGCAGAGAATACAGGTCCGGATAATAACCGTAACATGCCAGAAGTATCAGGGTAAAACAGATAAAAAACAGATGGATAAAAAGAACCGATATTATCTTTATTATAGGCAAGATACTGATCTTAAATACTACTTTTTTTACCAGATATTCATAGGATAAAAGAGCACTGGTCCCCTGGCTTATGGCATCCGAAAAAAAGAACCAGGGAACTATCCCGGCTATGAGCCACAGAACAAAGGGATAACCGTTACCGTCCAGTCCCCAGTCACCCCTCATCACCGCAAAGACAAACCAGTACACCAGCACCGTGACCACAGGCTGCACAAAAGCCCAGAATATCCCGAGATAATTACCGGAATACTTGGACTTGAAATCATTTATGGAAAGCTTCCATATAAGTTCCCTGTTCTGCCACAGCTCCACCGGCAGGATCACTATCCTGTCATATAAAAAGGTAAAACATAAAAAAGCTGCGTCAATAATGAAGCAGGATATGATCTTTTTGATTATTTCCTGTGACGGATCAGCCAACACATTGCGATGGAGGATGATATAAGCATTCCATGCGATTATGAGAACAAGAACCGCCAGTATGACCTTCTTTTTATTAATCATGCTAATAAATCTTATTTATTTCAACGTCATTAGCTTCCCGCCACCGATGAAAAGGAGGGCCAGCACTTGTCCTTATCCGAAAGCGTCAGCTCCATGCCTTCCGCAACAGGCCACTTTATCCCCACTTCGGGATCATTCCAGGCGATACCGCCTTCATCATCCGGATGATAAAAATCCGTGCATTTATAACAGAATTCCGCATAATCCGATAATACCAGAAATCCGTGTGCAAAATTCTTGGGAATGAAGAACTGCTTTTTATTCTCTTCTGACAGGACAACTCCGAACCACTGTCCCCGGGTGGGAGAATCCTTTCTCATGTCGATGACACAGTCAAAAACCTCGCCCTTTATGACGCGGACCAGCTTATCCTGGGGAAACTGTTTCTGAAAGTGCATTCCCCTGAGCACGCCCTTTTTGGAGGCTGACTGATTATCCTGTACAAAGGTCTGATCTATGCCTGCTTCCTTAAAATCATTGTAATTATAGGTCTCCATAAAATAACCCCGGGCATCACCGAAAACGGTGGGGGTTATTATCTTAAGACCTTCGATATGACATGTTTCTACTGTTATCTTTCCCATCTTATCTCTCCGTTTTTTAAGATTCTTCGCTTCGCTCAGAATGACAACCTGATGTATCAGAATGACAACCTGATGTATCAGAATGACAAAAACGAAGGTCATCCTGAGGCTTTAGCCGAAGGATCTTTTCATAGATTAAACTAAACTATCTACACCGGCTCACAATCCTGCTGCCACATCCGCAAGATAGCGTCCGTAGGCTGTCTTCATCAGCGGCTCGGCAAGCCTGAGCAGCTGCTCTTTATCTATAAAGCCACGCTTGTAAGCGATCTCCTCAATGCAGGAAATATACAGCCCCTGCCTTTTCTGAAAGGCGCTGACAAAATCGGCTGCATCAAGAAGCGCATCATGATTTCCCGTATCCAGCCAGGCGAAACCACGGCCCAGGGTCTCCACATGAAGCTTCCCCCGGTTCAGATATTCATTGTTAACGCTGGTGATCTCAATCTCTCCTCTGGCGGAGGGTTTTACGTTCCTTGCTATCTCCACCACGTCGTTGTCATAGAAATACAGACCGGGTACCGCATAATTTGACTTGGGATTCGCAGGTTTTTCTTCAATGGAAACGGCCTTATTGTTTTCATCAAATTCAACCACGCCGTATTCCGTGGGATCCTTTACGTAATACCCGAAGATAGTGGCGCCCTCTTCCCTGTCGGCTGCATTTTTCAAAACCTTTGAAAAACTGTGACCGTAAAAGATATTGTCTCCGAGCACCATGGCTACACGGTCCTTTCCGATAAAATCGGCTCCTATGATAAAGGCCTCCGCCAGTCCGTTGGGCTGGGGCTGCTCGGCATAGGAAAAACTCATGCCCAGCTGTTCACCGGTGCCCAACAATTCCCGGAAAGCCGGAAGATCCCGGGGAGTGGATATGATAAGGATCTCCCTGATCCCCGCCAGCATCAAAGTGGAGAGGGGATAGTAGATCATGGGCTTATCATAAACCGGCATCATCTGTTTACTGACTGCTTTCGTGAGGGGATAAAGGCGTGTGCCGGATCCTCCTGCAAGAATTATTCCTTTCATTTATAATCGTCCTTTACCTTTCCTCTATCTGTCCTTGTACATTTCTTCGTAGTACTTCATATAATCGCCGCTGGTGACATTCTTCATCCAGTCTTCATTCTCCAGATACCACTTAATGGTCTTTTTGATACCCTCGGCGAACATGGTCTCGGGCTCCCAGCCGATCTCGGCCCTGATCTTGTCGGGGGCTATGGCATATCTGCGGTCATGGCCTTTACGGTCGGTCACATATGTGATCAGATGCTTGCCCACGTTTTTCCTTCTCTCATCGTCCTCGGGAAGAAGCTCCAGAAGAGTCTCGATCACAAGATTTACTATCTCGATATTCTGTTTTTCGTTATGTCCGCCTATATTATAGGTCTCAAAGAGCTTACCCTTTTCCTGCACAAGATCTATACCCTTGGCATGATCCTCCACATACAGCCAGTCACGGACATTTTTACCGTCACCGTACACAGGAAGGTTACGGCCGTTAAGAGCATTGTTGATCATAAGGGGTATCAGCTTCTCAGGAAACTGATAAGGTCCGTAATTGTTGGAGCAGTTGGTAATATTTGCAGGGAATTTGTAGGTATCCATATAAGCCTTCACGATAAAATCGGAAGAGGCCTTGCTGGCGGAATAAGGGCTGTGGGGATCATAGGGCGTGGTCTCATAAAAATAATCCTCGGGCTCGGAAAGGGAGCCATACACCTCATCCGTAGACACATGGAGGAATTTCTTGCCCTCCTTAAAGCTGCCGTCCTCATTCTCCCAGGCCTTTTTGGCACAGTTGAGCATGATCTGTGTTCCCAGTACGTTGGTCCTGACAAAGATCTCCGGATCCTCAATGGACCTGTCCACATGGCTCTCAGCCGCAAAATGGACTACCCTGTCTATATCGTTTTCCGCAAATATCTTCTCAATGGCCGCCCTGTCGGTGATATCGGCCTTGATGAAAGTATAGTTCTCCCGGTTCTCAATATCACTGAGATTGGCCGGATTGCCCGCATAGGTCAGGGCGTCCACATTTATGATGCGGATCTCATCTCCGTATTTTTTGAACATGTAATGAATATAATTGGAACCGATGAAACCGGCTCCGCCTGTCACCAGATAAGTTCTCATTTAAGTATCTCCTCTAAAAATCTTTGCTTCAGTAAGTTCAATCCTATGTAAAAAAACACATACACGATCATTATATCATTTTGCCATCTTCTTTACAACTTTCGCCCTCTATATTGCGTCTCTCATGTTTCCTCAACGTAATTCACATACTCCAGCTCATTGATGGTATTGATAAAATCCCCATGGGATACAGGTTCCTTAAAATCCACCGAGACCAGAAGACCCACATCCGAAGACCTGAGGGTCTTCTCCTTGCTCTTTGTAATGCTGTATACCCTGTAACCCTGCTCTGTTATCCATTTCGAAAGCTGCTTGACCCCGCCGCTTTTATTTACCTCGATATATATGGACAGATATCTGCTGTTCTCATCCACCGCCTGACTGAAATGCATCAGGATCACGTTGGCGATCATGATCAGTATGAAACAGGTCAGTCCCACGATCAGATAGCCGCCTCCTATAGCCATACCCATACATGCGGTCACCCAAAGTGAAGCAGCCGTGGTAAGGCCCTTGATCTGTTGTCTGAAGGTGACCAGTATAGTGCCCGCACCCAGAAAACCGATACCGCTCACCACGCCCGCAGGGATACGGCTGGTATCGGCATCCATCCCCGGAAGCGCTGCCAGATAGAGATTCAGTGCTGTAGCCACCGCGCTTCCCAGACTCACCAGCGCAAAGGTCTTGATCCCGGCGCTGTGTCTTTTTGCCTCACGCTCCCAGCCCACCAGGCAGCCAAACAGCGTCGCGATCACAAGCCGCAACGCCACCGCTATATCACTCGAACTTTCCAAAAAAGACAGATCCATATGCATTTAATGTACTATGACCGGCGTGCCGATACCCACCATATTGTACAGGGCAACAGCCTGGTCATAAGGAATATTCACACAGCCGTGAGAACCGTTATGCTTATATATCTCACCGCCAAAGCTCTTTCTCCAATTGGCGTCATGTATGCCGCAGTTCCCGGAAAAACGCATCCAACGGTTCACATACACATGCCAGGTAGGTCCGGTCAGATATTTCCCCGGGATCATGGAATTAATGGCAAAGACGCCTCTGGGGGTACTTCTTCCGGGGCTGCCGGTAACAGTAGGCGCCACCAGTACGGGGGCTCCGTTTACAAAATATGTCAAGGTCTGGGTATCTATGCTCACATCCACATAAGTACCGTTGGATATGGCCGCTGTCTGCTGTTGCTGCGCCGCTGCCTCCTCAGCCGCCTTTTTTGCGGCTGCCGCCTGGGCCAGAAGAGCCTGGCGGGCCGCCTCTTCGTTGGCTGCCTGCTGGGCTGCTGCCGCCTGCTGGGCTGCCAGCTGAGCCAAAAGCGTCTGACGGGCCGCTTCTTCATTAGCTGCCTGTTGAGCCTGCTGCGCTGCCAGAGCCTGTAACAGAGCCGGATCCACCGCCGGATTCTCCGCCGCGCTTACCATTGACGAAGCAAGAGCCACCGTCAGCAACACCAAGGCTGTGAACACCGGTAATTTCTTCTTCAACATCCCCTTCATAACACAAGTCTCCTCACATCATTTTTACGCCTCATTACAGATCCCAAGTATACGAAAGGCCCTCTGCGTGGCAGTCAGCCTTCTGTCACACAAAACGTCCATATGCTCCGACTGTGACAGGTCAAAGGAAACATCATTACAATCCCTTTGATACAAAACCGAATTACGCATGATCACTTCTTCAACGAGACGGATCTCATCCATTTCCGGATCATCGCTCCTTTTTGCCAGCTCTGCATACGCATCATATATCCTGATCAGGTCAGTCATATCCTTAAGATTCATCACTCCATCACACCTATCCTGTCCACGATCTGTGATACCTTATCATAAACCTCATTTTCATCGAAAGTGAGGATCTTTCTGTCCTTCATAGTGATAATGCCGTCTATGATCAGTGACTCAACCTCAGAACCGTTCACGGAATAACTAAGAGCCGCTATCAGATCGTTTGCGGGGGTGAGGGAAGGGGTACGCATATCAAGTATCGCCAGATCCGCTCTCCTGCCCACCTCGATGGTACCTGTGATCCCCTTAAGTCCCAGAGCCTTTGCACCGTTGACGGTAGCCATGGCGAAGCCCTCCTGGGCCGATACGCACTGGGGAGTCTTATGCACGCCCTTGTGTATCAAAGTCATGAGACTCAGCTCATGGAAAAGATTAAGCGAATTGTTGCTGGCAGCGCCATCGGTTCCGAGAGCTATGTTTATTCCGGCATCCATCATCTTCTTAACGGGAGCAAAGCCGTTACCCAGCTTCATGTTAGAGGCGGGATTGCTCACAACGTTCACTCCTTTTTTTGCCAGAAGCTCTATGTCGGAATCTGTCACCTGAACACAGTGGGCAGCCAGGGTATGGACATCAAAGCAGCCTGCCCTGTCGGCATATTCGATGGGTGTCATGCCCTGATCCTTTGCCATGTTCTCGCACTCCGAAACAGATTCGGACAGGTGAATGGTGATACCCAGTTCCTTTTCCTTTGCCTGATCCGCCACATATTTAAGAAAGCCCGGATCGCAGGTATAGGGAGCATGGGGCGCCAGAAAGAAACCAAGCCTGTCCGTAAGCGCCCTGTCATTCATTTCCTCAAAGGCCTCCGCCATCCGGACCCGGCCGGCCTCATTTACCCCGCCGTCCTCCATGGCTCCCACCAGGCCGCGTCCCACCACGGCTCTCATTCCTGTCTCGGCCACTGCCTTTGTAGTCTGGTGTATATGCATCTGCATATCGCAAAAACAGGTAGTCCCGCTTTTCATCATTTCTATTATGGCAAGCTTTGCGCCCCAGTAGGCATCCTCCGGCACAAGCTTCCCCTCCAGGGGATCTATCCTTTTGAAGAGCCAGTCCATAAAAGTCAGATCATCCGCGCTGTTTCTGAAAAGACTCATATATGAATGGGTATGGGCATTTATCAAACCGGGGATCACCAGCTTTCCCTTGCCGTTTATCTCCTCATCCACGGTAAAATCCACAGGCACATCCCTGCCTATAAAATATATGTTCTTACCCAGTATCCCGACGGAGGTGTTTACCACCTCGCTCTTTTCATACACGCCTGCCTTATAAACAGGAACGACCACATTAGCGTCTCTTATAAGGATTCCCATATTATTTCTCCTTCATCTTCATCCCGCTCATCAGCACCATCAGCAAAAGCAGATAAGGGGAATTTATAAAAAAGTTCTCAAAAAACGATGTAAACAGTATCGCAAATACGGCTGATGCACAAATGCGTCTGTAATTATACCACATATCATCCCCGCTGCATACGGAAAATGCAGTCAGAACCTCATACAATCTTTTTATCAAAAGATAAATGACACAGCAAAAGACAATGATACCGTGGACAGCCAGGATATCAAAAAGACCGTTGTGCACTTCAAACATGAAAAAACTCTTCATCTGATAGGATGAACCGATGCCCGTCAGCGGCATTTGAAGAAAAGCCTCCCACAATTCTTTCCATATATCCTGCCTGCCGGACAGAATATCCTTATACAGAAAAGTGATGTTGATGTCCAGCCTGTCCATCAGCATATACATAAGTGTAAACAGCAGACTTCCCACGGTGGCAAAAAAGACCAGAAGGATGCGCAGCGCCTTTTTCGATGCGATCAGAGGCATCATAAGATACAAAAGCCCAAGGATGAGCACCCCGGCCATGACACACCTGGAATGGTACAAAAGACAGAGCAGGAAGGCTACAACAAACTGTATGAGCTGGACAAATGACAGCCATTCAAAGCCCTCATGGGTCTTTTTTACGACTTCCATGAGAAGAATGGAAAAAACGGCAGTCAGCATAAAAACAAAGCCCGTCATATTGAAATTGAAATACCAGCGGACAGTGCAATACCACCAGATCAGCAAAGCCGAATAAAGAGCACAGACATAAAACCGGATCTTTTCATCAGGGAAAAAATCCTTCACCAGATATGTCATCAGCAATACATCGGCCGCTGTGAGAAAGGCGCCCTTATTTGAACCGATCAGAAACAGATTGAGTAAGGCAACGATACTGCCGCCGGCGACGATCCAAAACTCATGATCCTTCCCAAATTCGGCAAGAGCGGTGCCCGGGCTTTCAGATCCCCTGAAATTACCAAACACCTTTTCCGCCAGCATAATGCCAAAGCAGACAAAGGTCATGAGGGATGTCAGGGGAGCAATGACCGAATGGATCCCGTCAGTCAGAAACATTCCCAGAGTCTGGACCGTCAGGATCGCTGCAAATATGAGACCGGTTTTGTTTCCCTCACGCTCTCCCATCATCATCTCCCCGGAATATCACCAAAAGCAGGAACAGCACCACAGGTACATACGGCGCCCACATGAAATCCATATCAATAAACGACTCAATCGCCATAGCATATATTCCCGATACGGCTGCTGTCTTTTCAGGTTTCATACCCTTCAGATGCAAAGGCATCATGAACATTTTGTTCAGAAGGATATACATGGCCAGGATAAAGACTATGATGCCGTGTACCGCCAGGATATCATACATCACATTATGAATGTTATATTCAAAGAAAGACTCCAGCTTATATCCCGAACCTATACCGGTGAGCAGATGATCCTTCAGTTTGTCAAAGATCTCCATCCAGATCTGCTCCCTGCCCGAAAAAAGATTCTTGTAAAAAAACGGCATTTTAAAATTGAAACCGGTGGCCGCGGCGGCCACATAAACAAATACGAAAGCGATGGAACCCAAGGTGGCAAACAGGGACAACCCCTTGATCTTCTTTGTATCGCTCCACCATTTACCCGGCACCACATAATAGAAAAACAAAAACAGAAACAGAGCGATAAATGCGCCCCTGGCCAAATGCCAGAGAATAAGGGTGATAAGTCTTATGATCACCATGACGGTCAGAAGACCGCTGATCTCTCTTTTCCGGGTAAAACACACCAGATAAGTCATCACACACATGAAGGTGAATACCGTAACGGAAGCACCTGTATTGGAATTATACGAAAAGGCCAGATCTATTATGATCCAGACCAGAAATACCAGCGTGAAAACAGCATACATGAATCGCAGCTGCAGCCTGCTCAGGCTTATCTTATCCGCCAGATACCACAGAAGCAGAAAATTGGTGATTATCAGGATACAACCCTTGTTAGATCCGATAATGAACAGATTTAAAAGGGCCAGCGGACAGGCGGCCAGCAGGGCATACAGGGACAGATCGCGTTTTTTAAGGGCGGCGATCCAGTCCACATTGGCAAAAAACAGAAGAGCCAGACAGACAAATACTATCAGGGTGGCATAAATTTCCGTGATATGATAAAAATGCGGAGACAGCCAGGTACCCGCATAAAAGATCATAAGACCCGCAACAGCGATCCAGTTTATTATATTTCTAAGTTTTCCGTTTTTTGACAACATGCCCGACTTATTCCTGAATTTCCGATCTATCCTTTTGAAACCTTTTTCTGATGATGCCTGTAAACTCACCGGCGTATATGGCAAGGACCGCCAACAGACACAGCGAACCCATAATATAACAATGAGGGGCTTCATACATCATGACTATGGACTGAAGCACCAGAAACTCCACCGCTATGAAATCCCTGGCCCTGTTCACCTTAAGCTTCACATGCCCCATAACGGCACTGTAAGCAAACATATACATGGTAAAATAGCTGACCGCCGTGGCAATGGCCGCACCCATGGCTTCCCATCTTGCTATGAGCAACGTGTTCAACATTATGTTAACCAGTGCTCCGATCCCGGTAGCCTTCCCCATGCTCTTTCCATCCTTGAATGCCAGACAGATAGACCCCAGAAAACCGGTAAGAGCTCCGAAGATGACCGAGATCAGAAGCGGCATTACCAGGGGCCAGGCCTGATAGAAGTCCTTTGCGAACAAAAGACGGGCAATGGGTTTTACAAACATGATCAGAAAGGCGCAGCCCACACACATCACGCACTGATACCCCTTGTAGATCGATGAAAAGAATTCCGCACTGTCTTCGTCACCATAGGTTTTGTTCGCGCTGATCTGCCAGGCCTGGGCAAAGATCCTCTGAAATACCGTGAGCATGGCAGGTATCTTATATGCCACGGCGTACAGTCCGTTTACCGCCGCTCCGCACATGGCCAGCACAAAATATCTGTCTATGGCGTTGTTGACCCAGCTGGAAGTGGAATAAAGCAGCATGGAACTGCCGTAATCCACCATCTGCCTTTCCATGTCAGGATCTGCGGGACAAAGATCCGCGGCGCGGGAAAGATCAGTGACGATCCCGTCCTTAAGGCACATGACCAGCATAAAAAGCCCTGCGGTAAAAAAGGCAAGTATCTGGGACATAAGATAGCCCCACAGTCCGGTCTTTATAACCAGCAGGAAGATGATGTTGGATGCAATGATAACTGCCGTGCTGATCACCGAACCGCTGATCATGGTCTTTACCTTTTCACATCCCTGGCAGAACAGGATCATGGATTCAAAAAAAGAATTGGTCAGGAACATGAAAAAGAAGAGAACAAAATAAAGGTATACACTGATGCCGTAAAGCTCGGTTGATACAAACACTATATTTACCGCTCTGATCAGGAGGCAGGCAAAGGTACAGAGCAAAAAAACGATAAAGGATGCAACGAAAACATACTTGAGCATGACCCGTAAAATACTGCCTCTTCTGGCCCTGTGCTCTATGGCAAACCTAAGCGCAGCTTCACCTGCATTCAGGGTAAGAAGGGGGACCAGCAGCAAAAGGGTGGTCTGAAGACCATCCGCCACGCCGTATTCCCCTGTGGAAAGCACACTGGTATACAAGGGTACCAGCAGCATCACCAGGATCTTTGAGACGAAGTTACCTATGGTAAAGATCGCCATGTTTCCGAAGAGATTTTTATAACGTCCTTTTTTCATCGGTTCAGGGATAAATAAAACACAAAAAACAAGGGTGCGGACGCCTTTACATCCGCACCCTCACGGGCAATTATACCATTTTAACCGGGTCCTATCAAGAATTTAGTTGAAAGGATTCTCTCCGGGATATCTGTCTGTCTTAGCCCTGTTAAAGCCGATCTCATCGATCTGAACGCCGATATACTTAAATACCTCGAACAATTCCTTTCCGAAATGACCAAAAGCAACCGCTCCGTGATGAGGGAAGTTCTTCTCGATCAGCCAGTGACGATAGAAACGTCCCATCTCGGGAATGGCAAATACGCCGATGCCGCCGAAGGACTTGGTAGCCACGGGAAGGACCTCACCCTCTGCCACATATGCCCTGAGAATATTGTCGGCTGTGGACTGCAGACGATAGAAGGTGATCTTGCCGGGAGCTATATCTCCCTCCAGAGTACCCTGGGTAACCTCCTCGGGAAGCGCCCTGGCCATGATGAGCTGATACTCCATGCTGCAGGAAGAAAGCTTGCTGGAGCAGGTATTGCCGCAGTGGAAGCCCATGAATGTGTCTGTAAAGGCATAAGGGAACTTGCCCTCGATAGACTCTTTGTACATATCCTTGGGTACGGAATTGTTGATATCAAGGAGTGTAACCGCATCGTCGCTGACTACGGTTCCGATAAACTCGGAAAGAGTACCGTAAATATCCACCTCGCAGGATACGGGAATGCCCATACCGGTCAGACGGCTGTTCACATAGCAGGGAACAAAGCCAAACTGGGTCTGGAATGCAGGCCAGCACTTTCCTGTAAGTGTTACATACTTGCGATATCCCTTATGCTCCTCAACCCAGTCGAGAAGGGTCAGCTCATACTGTGCAAGCTTGGGAAGTATTCCGGGTTTCTTATTACCGGCACCCAGCTCTGCCTCCATCTCCTTTACCTTGTCAGGTATACGGGGATCATCAGCATGCTTGTTAAATGCCTCAAAAAGATCCAGCTCAGAATTCTCCTCGATCTCAACGCCCAGGTTGTAAAGCTGCTTGATAGGTGCATTGCAGGCAAGGAAATTCATGGGTCTGGGACCGAAAGAAATGATCTTAAGATCTGCCAGTGCCACAGCTGCCTTTGCAATGGGAACAAACTGATGGATCATATCAGCACAATCCTCGGCATCACCTACGGGATACTCGGGGATCCATGCCTTGATATTGCGAAGAGCCAGGTTATAGCTGGCATTAAGCATACCGCAATAAGCATCGCCTCTGCCCTGGATCAGATTGTCCTGGGTCTCCTCAGCTGCCGCACAGAACATCTTGGGTCCTTCAAAATGCTTTGCAAGCAGGGTCTCGGATATCTCGGGACCAAAGTTGCCAAGGTATACGCAAAGCGCATTGCATCCTGCCTTTTTGATGTCCTCAAGAGCCTGCACCATATGTATCTCACTCTCAACGATACAGATGGGACACTCATAAAGTGTATCTGCACCGTACTTCTTGGTGTAGGCGTCTACCAGAGCCTTACGGCGGTTAACCGAAAGAGACTCGGGAAAGCAGTCACGTGAAACCGCAACCAGGCCGATCTTGATCTGTGGAACATTTTTCATTGTCAATACCCTCCTTATCCTTTTCCATAGTTATAAAGATTCTTCGCTCCGCTCAGAATGACAACAGGGCAATTCCTTCTGGTGCACGGAATGACAACATTGCAATTCTTTTGTTCGGCTAAGAATAACAAAAACAACACGTACGCATCAAAACTGATTGACGCGTACGTATTGATTGTATCACACACTGTTTAAACAGTATAGTATTATTTTATCAAAATTTTAACAAAAATGAGATCACTCCAGAATATTGAGATTCTTTCCTATGAGTCCCTCATGAGCCTTGGGATCCTGTCCGCCTTCAGGTTGAGTGATGAGCCACTTATTTGTGGCAGCGATCAGCCTGTCCTCCCATCCTTCATGAGTCACTGTCAGGGGATAATTCGTTCCCTTGGGCAGGACTATGGCAACCTGGAATCCCTTATTGTCAGGACCGCAGGGTGCATAATGAAGGGTAGTGGCATAGATCTCAACGGCTGTACCCGCGGGTACGAAGAAGGCCTCCATCTTTGAGGTCTCATACATGAAATCATCCGTGATATCCTGCTGCATACCGACTATCAGTACCGCATCGGTGGCAGCCACGTTGATCTCACTGCTCCTGTGATACTCCACTGCATTGAGAAGCACATTGTGACCGTTGCAATAACCGATCTGAATGGGCAGTTCGCCGTAGGTTTTGTTCTGGATCTCGTCCTTGACCGGCAATGCCTCCAGCTCGGGAATGGAAGGTTCATATACCACTCCGTCGGGAACAGGGGTAGACTTCATGGCCTCCACAAGGGGTCCGAAATCTATATTCTGAACCACACGTCCGTATTTCCTGAATCTTTCATCCCGGATACTTAACAGCTCCATTCCATACCTCCTATCTTATACTATCTGTGCATAAACACTCTTAAGCGCAGGATAGATCGTCTTAAACTTCTGATACCTCTCCTCATACCGTGCCACCAGCTCTGCCTCGGGATGAACGGTATCCACCACCTCTACTATGGCATCGGCGGCAGCCTTTACGCTGTCATATTCACCCTTTGCCACAGCAGCCAGCATGGCGCCTCCCAAAGCGGGACCCTCCTCGGACTTTATCACTTCCACATCAAGATTCATGATGTTGGCGATCATCTTTTTCCACAGGGGGCTCTTTGCACCGCCGCCGCAGATCCTGGTCTTCTTAATGTCTATACCAAGGCTCCTTGCAACCTCCAGCGAATCCCTCAGAGCAAAAGCAACGCCTTCCAATACGGCCTGGGTCATATCCTGACGGCTCGTATCCATGGTCATGCCTATAAAGGTACCCCGGGCATTCGGATCATTGTTAGGAGAACGCTCACCCATGAGATAGGGCAGGAAGAATACATGGTTTTTACCGAGATCATCGATACCCTTTTGCTCTCCCGCAAAATCCTCTGTTTTAAGGATCTCCTCCATCCACCATTTATTGCAGCTGGCCGCGGAAAGCATACAGCCCATAAGATGGAAGCTTCCGTCGGCATGATCAAAGGAGTGAAGTGCATTATTCTCATCCACGCCGAATTTGTCGGAAGAGATGAAGATGGTGCCGCTGGTACCCAGGGAAATATTGCAGGCCCCGTTTCCTACGGTTCCCGTTCCCACTGCCGCCGCCGCATTGTCTCCTGCTCCGGCAGCCACCAGGCAGTCCGCCGAAATTCCCAGCTCGGACGCAACATCAGGCAGAACATTCCCGACTTTTTCGTAGGATTCGAAAATACGGGGAAGCTGTTCACTCTTAACATCACAGATCCGGCACATTTCTTCCGACCAGGTTCTGTTCTTTACATCAAAGAGCAGCATACCCGATGCATCGGAAACATCCGTACAATGAACGCCGGAAAGCTTATAGGCGATATAATCCTTGGGAAGCATTATCTTCTTTATCCGGGCAAAATTGTCCGGCTCATTTTCTTTCACCCAAAGGATCTTGGGAGCCGTGAAACCGGTGAAGGAAATATTGGCCGTATATTCGGACAGCTTATCCTTTCCGATCTCATTGTTGAGATAATCGCATTCCTTCACGGTACGCCCGTCATTCCAGAGAATGGCGGGACGTATCACCTTATCATTTTCATCCAGGATCACCAGACCGTGCATCTGGCCGCCGAAACTGATGCCGGCCACCTGTGATGCATCAAAGCCACTGATGAGTTCCTTTATCCCCGCCTTCGTCTGCTCCCACCAGTCCTCGGGATTCTGCTCGCTCCAGCCGGGCTTGGGGAATGAAAGGGGGTATTCCTTTGATACTATGTTTTTGATCTCCCCGGAAGCCTCCATAAGCAAAAGCTTAACTGCGGAGGTTCCGAGATCTACTCCTATATACAGCATTTATACCCTCCAATTATAATGATCACTGTGCTGAATTCTTCTTTGCTGCGAGAATATCAAAGACAACCGCTGCAAGAAGCACGATACCCTTTACTATCTTCTGCCAGTTTGCATCCACACCGGTAAGGGACATACCCAGGTTGATAACACCGATCAGGGTAGCACCGATAACCATTCCGAAGATCTTTCCTGAACCGCCGTATGCGGATACACCGCCCACTACGCAGGCTGCGATGGCATCCATCTCGTAGTTGGTTCCTGCGGTTGAGTTTGCGGCCTGGAATCTGGCCGTTACCATACAGGTGGTGATCGCTGTCAGAACTGCCATATTCAAGTATGCAAAGAACATGATCAGCTTTGTGTCCACACCTGAAAGCCTGGTAGCCTCGGCATTACCGCCGATGGTGTAGAAATAACGGCCTACGGTAGTCTTTGAAGTGATGAAGCTGTATATCAGCACGATCACTACCACCCATACCAGAACAGTAGGGATACCGCCTGCAAGCGCCAGCTTGTAAGCGAAAAGCATGATGGCAAGCACTGAGAGAACACTCTTGATGATAAGTGAAACAACAGACTCAGCCTCATAACCCTTCTTAACCTTGTTGGCCCTTACCAGGATATTTGTCAGGACAACTATCACACTGCAGACCACGCCGGCTATCAGGCAGACCAGATTGAGCTCGCCTACCGGAGTTGAGAAGAGCTTACCTGAGAAGATGTTCAGGAAAGTCTTCTGTGCCGCAAAGGACAGGGATCCTGTCGTACTGTTTGCTGACAAAAGCGCTGTTCCCCAGCCTCTGAAGGCAAGATAACCTGCCAGAGTAGCGATCCACGGGGGAATATTTACATAAGCGATGAGATAACCGAGAACACATCCGTATACCACGCCCACCAGAAGCATCAGGAAAATGGATACTCCGGGATTGACCTGCTTAACGGTCATGAGGATACCGCCTATGGCTCCGAGGAAACATACAAAGGAACCGCATGAAAGGTCGATATTACCACCGGTCAGCATACACATCAGCATACCTGCCGCAAGCACGAACACGTAAGCATTCTGTGTGATCAAAGCGTTAAAATTAAGGGGCTCAAACATCCCGCCTTTAGTCATTACGGTGAAAAAGATATATACCAGGACAAGGACTATGAGCATAGCATTTTTCTTGAGTACATCTATCAATTTTACATCCATGATTCATCCTCCTCCTTTACTTTTTCTTCTTATTTGACAGCACGTCAAAGATGATGGCCACGAGCACAACGATACCCTTTACAACCTTCTGGTAATTGGCCTCGATACCCATGATACTCATACCCATGTTGATAACGCCCATGAGGAGAGCTCCTATAACGATACCGAAGATATTACCTTCACCGCCGTATGCGCTGGCGCCGCCGATGAAGCAGGCTGCGATGGCGTCCATCTCATAGCCCTGACCGAAGGTAGGCTGAGCCTGAGTAGCTCTGGCGATGGTAAGTATACCGCCCAGACCTGACATAAGACCCATGTTGATATATGCAAAAAGGTATACTTTTCTGGGATCTATACCGGAAAGCTTTGTCGCCTTTTCGTTACCGCCCACTGCATAAAGATAACGGCCCATCCTGGTATTGCTGGTGATATAACCGTAGATCAGAAGGACAAGCAGTATCCATATGAGGGCTGCAGGTATTCCCTTGTAATTAGCCAGCTTATAGAAGAACCAGATCACTGCTGCGCAGATCACTGCCGCCTTTAAAAAGGCAACAACTGCTGCGGGCTGTTCAATGCCCTTTTTGCTGGCGTCTATCCTTCCCTTGATGAGAATTATCACATAGATCACACAGATCAGGATTCCTGCAAAAAAGCAGGTCAGGTTCATATTTTCGCCATGGAAGAAATCAGGAACATAGCAGTCTGCACCACCACCGAAAACATTGAGGAATGTCTCATTTCTGACACCTACCGCAAATCCCTGAAGAACTACGTTGGAAAGACCTCTGAAGGCGTACATACCGGCCAGTGTGGCGATAAAGGGAGGAACCTTTACATAGGCTATCCAGAAACCCTGCCATGCTCCTACCAGAAGTCCGCCTATGAGCATCACTGCAACAGCCACCCAGACATTGATGTCCTTGTCCATCATGACTGCACCGATACCGCCCACAAAACAGATGACGGAACCGCAGGCCAGATCGATGTTACCACCGGTCAGGATACACAGAAGCATACCGGCTGCCAGCACGAACACGTAAGCATTCTGGCTGATCAGGTTGTTGATGTTCTGGGGAAGCAGAATGCTGCCTCCGGTCCTTGCCTGGAAGAACAGTACCACAACCACGAGAGCGATGACCATAGTATATCTTTTAAGCACATCTCCGAATTTTATACTCATTTCTGCTCACCTCCTCCCATGGACTGCAGGATGCATGCCATGATATTTTCCTGGGTAGCCTCGGACGCCTTCATCTCTCCGACGAACTTACCCTCATTCATTACATAGATCCTGTCGCTCATACCGATGACCTCGGGAAGCTCGGAAGATATCATCACCACGGATTTTCCGGCCTTGACCAGGTCATTGATTATACAATAGATCTCGTACTTAGCTCCGACGTCGATACCTCTTGTAGGCTCATCGAGGATCAGAATATCGGGATCCGTATACATCCACTTGGAAAGAAGCACCTTCTGCTGGTTACCACCGGAAAGATTTCCCACGTTCTGCTCTACAGAAGGAGTCTTCGTCCTGAGTTTTTCCTTGTATTCTACCGCAACGGCATATTCCTTATCCGTATCGATTATACCCGCATTGCTGACGGCCTTCATGTTCGCCAGAGAGGTATTCACACGGATAGGGTTCGAAAGTACCAGTCCGTTACCCTTTCTGTCCTCGGTCACGTATGCAAGCTTTGCATTGATCGCTTCACGAGGGCTCTTTAACAAGATCTGTCTGCCGTTCAGCTTCAATATACCCATTACATATGAGCCGTAGGATTTGCCGAAGATACTCATGGCAAGCTCAGTTCTGCCGGCTCCCATAAGTCCGTAAATACCAACCACTTCGCCCTTTCTTACATTGAAGCTTACGTTGTCCACAACCTTTCGGTCCGTATAAAGCGGATGGAATACCGACCACTCGATAACCTCCATATTTATATCACCGACAGTCACATCGGTTCTCTTAGGGAAACGGTCCGTGATCTCACGGCCAACCATTCCCTTTATTATCCTGTCTTCATCTATCTTCATTTCATGACAGTCCATAGTCTCCACAGTGGAACCGTCACGGACTACCGTGATCTTATCAGCCACATAAACTACCTCGTTGAGCTTATGCGTGATAATGATCATGGTCATGCCCTGCTTTTTGAACTCAAGCATGAGATCCAGAAGCGCTTTTGAATCAGTCTCGTTAAGAGATGATGTAGGCTCGTCAAGGATCAGAAGCTTGGCATTCTTTGCAAGAGCCTTCGCAATTTCCACAAGCTGCTGCTTGCCTGTTCCTATATCCTTTACCAATACACGTGAGGACTCAGAGAGTCCCACCATCTTCAAATACTTATCCGCCTCGCCATAAGTCTCATTCCAGTTGATGGCGTTCTTTTTTCCGCGCTCATTTCCCAGGAACATATTCTCGCCTATGGACATCTGCGGAACCAGAGCCAACTCCTGATGTATGATTACGATTCCTTTTCCCTCGGAATCTTTAATAGTCTGAAACTGACAAACCTCTCCGTTGTAAATAATATCGCCTTCGTAGCTGCCATACGGATAAATACCGGAAAGTACGTTCATCAATGTACTTTTTCCTGCGCCGTTTTCACCAACCAAGGCGTGTATCTGACCCTCCTCCACCTGGAGATTAACATTATCCAGAGCCTTTACACCCGGGAAGGTTTTGGTGATATTCTTCATTTCAAGTAATATCTTAGCCAAAATAGTTCCCTCCTTCTTTTCTTTTTTTCCTGATTAACCCCCTACTCCCAAGACAGGCGGGTGTATATACCCGCCTGTCTCTTATAGTAGATACTATTTTAATTTACTTAAGCTGATCCTCGGTGTAGTAACCTGAATCGATAAGCAGCTCCTTGTAGTTGTTTGCGTCTGCGAATACAGGCTCGCAAAGGTATGAAGGAACAGTGATC
>JAEEGL012968828.1_pt1 | contig 19715 bp, 23 predicted proteins | sample 9134231 | NCBI WGS metagenome assembly JAEEGL01 (sample SAMN16246548, study PRJNA631951) | gut metagenome | biome: gut microbiome; feature: rumen; material: fiber-attached | host: Bos | place: Iran: Karaj | collected 2018-10 | reverse complement strand
TGAACGAAAAAACACACGGTATAGCTAAGGAGGCCGTATAATGGCTGATTATAAAGGACTAAACTACTTAAAAGCGAAACTGGCACATCGTAAGCTCAGGGTAGACGTAAGGTACCGCTATTACGATATGAAAAACTACGTAAACGACTTAGGTATCAGTATGCCGCCTGAGCTCAGGTGGTTTATGGGCGCGCTGGGCTGGTGTAGTCACGCCGTAGACAGTCTGGCAGACAGGCTAGTATTTAGAGATTTTAAAAACGACGTGTATAACTTTACGTCGATATATAACGACAATAATAAAGATGTCCTGACTGACGCAGCTATAAACGCGGCGCTTATAGGATCCTGTAGCTTTATCTACATAACTCAGGATAATACAGGCTACCCGCGTATGCGGGTAATAGACGGGCGGCACGCGACCGGTATTATAGATCCTATCACTAATATGCTTAAAGAGGGCTACGCTGTTTTAGAGTTCGACGAGCTGGACAAGCCGCTTATAGAAGCGTATTTTATACCGGGGCTTACGGCGATATATGAGGGCGGTAAGCTGACTAATACTATACGCAACTCAGCGCCGTACCCGCTGTTAGTACCGGTAATAAACAGGCCTGACGCGGTAAGACCGTTTGGACATAGCCGTATAAGCCGCGCCTGTATGTCTATAACTGACTCAGCTATACGTACTGTAAAAAGATCAGAAATTGCTAGCGAGTTCTTTAGTTACCCGCAAAAGTACGTTTTAGGTATGGAGGATAGCGCCGAGGAAATGGATAAGTGGCAAGCGACTATGAGCGCTATGCTACGTATAGATAAAGACAGCCAGGGCGACAGGCCGGTGGTAGGGCAATTCCAGGCGGCCAGTATGACGCCGCACGCTGATATGTTACGTATGTACGCGGGGCTGTTTGCCGGCGAGGCTGGGCTTACGTTAGATGATTTAGGATTCCCGAGTCAAAACCCGAGCAGCGCCGAGGCTATAAAGGCCAGCCACGAAACGCTGAGGCTTACAGCTCGTAAAGCTCAGCGCGATATAGGTACGGGCTTACTTAATGCCGGATACCTTGCGAGCTGTATAAGAGATAACAGGCCGTATAAGCGTCAGGAGCTTGCGGCGGTAGTACCTAAGTGGGAACCTATATTTGAGCCTGATAACAGTACGCTTACGGTAATAGGCGACGCTATAGCTAAGATAAACAGCGCGGTACCGGACTATATAGATCGTGAAACGCTGCGAGAGCTTACAGGCATAGAGGGCGCCACTAATGAGGCTGAGGTAATGACTACTAACGCGCTTGACGCGGCTTTAGGGCTTACAGAGGTATAACGTATGGAGGATATAGCGCCTGAGCTGTATAGAAAAATAAACGCCGACTTTACGGCGGCGGTACGTAACGACGGTACTATAAAGACCTTAGTTACTAAAGGTAACAGTAAGCCGCTGACGCAAAAAGAGCTGACTACTATAAGTACCAGGCTAGGCAAGCACGCAAGCGACGCTTTTAAAAAGACGCTAACGGTAGAGGCTTTACCTGACGGTAAAATGTACTGGAATATAGCCGACCGTACTATACGGCCTGTTATGGAACAGATATATAATACTAACAACCTGTTAGAGTCTAACGCTTTACGCCTTAAAGATAAGGCGGCGGGCGTCAATATAGGAGTGGTAAAGGGCGCGGATCCTACGGCGCGTATAAATGAGATCATACAGTTTACATTAGACAGTAAAACAGCTGAGGAACTTAGTAACGCGCTTAATTTACCTGTAACTACTACGGCGTTAGATTTTAATGATGATTTTATGGAGGCTAACGCTGAGCTTAGAGATAAAATGGGCTTTAAACAGGTAATAACGCGCGAGTATGACGGCGTAGGCTTAGCTAACGGCCGTAGGCCCTGTAACTGGTGTATAGGCCGCTCAGGTACTTACTACAGCTACCAGGAGGCTAAAGACGCGGGCGCGTTTGAGCGTCATACGGGCTGTGGTTGTACTATAGACTGGAGTACTAACGACGAGGTAAACAACGACGAGTATAACAGCTCCGTAGATTTACCGTTTTAAGGTAATAGCCGCTTAGCGGTTGTTATAGACAGGAGGCTATATGGATACTAGACAAGGGCGGCAAGCCCCTACAGTATCCGTAGTGCTCCCTTATACTGATACAGCCGGGGCCGAGGCCGTAGAGCTGTATAATCATACTGAGCGTAACGTACTGGAGTGGCAGACGCTTTTACTGTATGACATAATGGCTAAAGATCCTGACGGATTATGGGTACATCAAAAGTACGGTATATCCGTACCACGTCGTAACGGTAAGAGCGAGCTTGTTTTAGTCAGGTGCCTATATGGCTTAAAGAACGGCGAAAAGATATTATATACGGCTCACAGAACGACTACAGCCCATGCTATATGGGAGCGGCTAGAGCGTTTATGCGAAAAAGCCGGCGTACATATCAGCTCGTCGTTTAAGGCTTTTGGTAAAGAACATCTGTATACTAAAGACGCGGGCGGTATAGACTTTAGGACTAGAACGAGTACAGGAGGCTTAGGCGAGGGGTACGACTTGCTGATAATTGACGAGGCGCAAGAGTACACCAACGACCAGGAAACAGCCTTAAAGTATACTGTATCCGACTCAGTAAACCCGCAGACGATACTTATAGGTACGCCGCCTACGGCTATTAGCGCCGGTACTGTATTTACTAAGTACCGTACTAAAGTCAGAGAGGGCGCGAGCTATGAAAGCGGCTGGGCTGAGTGGAGCGTAGACGACATAACGCCGCCTGATAACGTAGAAGCGTGGTATGATACCAACCCGTCCTTAGGTACTATATTAAAAGAGCGTACTATACGCGCTGAAATAGGCGAGGATAACGTAGATTTTAATATACAACGCCTAGGGCTATGGCTAAAGTATAATCAAAAGTCAGCAATAAGCGCTAACGAGTGGGACGCCTTAGAGGTAGATAAACTACCTAAACTAAGCGGCCCGCTTTTTGCCGGCGTAAAGTACGGACATAACGGCGAAAATGTAGCGCTGAGTATAGCCGTAAAGACGGCTGACGGAAAAGTATTTACTGAGGCTATAGACTGTAGGCCTATTAAGGACGGGGACGGCTGGCTACTTGACTTTATCCGCAAGGCTAAAGTAAAACAGGTAGCAATAGACGGCGCGAGCGGTAAAAACCTGTTAAACGACTCATTAAAACAGGCAAAACTAAAGGCGGCTGTAATACCGTCGGTAGGCCAGTTTATAGAGGCTAATACTTTATTAGATCAGGGTATAGCCGCGGGTACGCTGATACATATGAAACAGCCGAGCTTACGGCAAATAATAAGTAATTGCCAGCGCCGTAATATAGGCGCTAACGGCGGCTACGGCTTTAAGTCACAACTAGAGGGCGCAGATATAGCGCTTATGGATAGCGTTATATTAGCTAACTGGCTATGCGTCAGCGATAAGGGAGAGCATAAGCAAAAGATCAGATATTAAAGACGGCGCCTGAGGGCGTCGTTTTTAATACAAGCTACGGATACCAGCCGGTAAACTGGGGGAGGGTTTTTATGTCAGATTTTAAAGTTATTGAAACGCAGGAGCAGCTAGACGAAATTATAAAAGATCGTATAGCACGCGCTGAGGCTAAGGCCGCGGAGAAATACGCAGACTATGACGCCTTAAAGACTCAGAGCGAGGATAAAGATAAACAGATAGCGGCCCTGAGTGAAAAACTGGAAAAACAGAGCGAGCTACAGGCGGGCTACGATAGTAAAATATCAGAGCTTACAAAAAAAGTGGACGAGTACGCAACGGCAGCGGTAAAAACGAGGATAGCCCACGAAATAGGGCTCCCGTACGAGCTCGCAAAAAAACTAGAGGGCGATACTGAGGAGGCTATACGCGCAGACGCGCAGAGTATGGCTAAACTTATTAAGCCCGCCGCGCCGCCTATAGGATCCAACGAGCCGAGTACTACGGCTGATAATCCTACGGACGCCGCGTTTTTATCAATGCTAAACAATATAAAGGAGTAACATTATGTCAACATCAGCACAGCAGGCCGGGACAATGTTCAGTCCTGAGCTCGTTACAGAAATGTTTAACGCTGTAAGCGGCCACTCAGCACTAGCTAAGCTCAGCCCTGAGGTTGCTATACCATTTACCGGACGCGAGGAAATGGTATTTACAGCTGACGGAGAGGCGCAGCTCGTAGCAGAGGGCGGCGCTAAGGCAGCCAGCGACGCTACAGTAACGCCGGTAGTTATCAGGCCGGTAAAGTTCATTTATCAGAAAAGAGTCAGCGACGAGTTTTTAAAGGCGTCAGACGCTACAAGACTCAGCACTCTTAGATCATTTAGCGAGGGCTTTAGCCGTAAAATTGCTAGAGGCCTGGATATTGCAGCTATACACGGGCTGGAGCCGTCAACTAAGGCCGCCGCGTCGTTCAGATCCACAAACAGCTTTGACGGGCTGGTAAATAAGGTAGTTACGTATAACGCCGCTAAAGTAGATGAAAATCTAGACAGCGCAGCTAACCTTATTGACGGAACAGTAACGGGTGTAGCTATGTCTAAGAACGCCGCCGCCGCTATGGCAGCGCTTAAATCCAGTAACGGTTATCTTTACCCGGAGTTCAGGTTTGGACAGAATCCGGCCGCGTTCGCGGGTATGCAGTCAGACGTGAATACAACGGTATCAGTATATGCCGCCGCTGACGAAACAGAGGACGAGGCCCTTATAGGCGACTTTAGCGCGTTTAGGTGGGGCTATGTTTCAGAGATCCCGCTTGACGTTATCCGCTTTGGAGATCCTGACGGCGCGGGCCGCGACCTTAAGCGCTACAATGAGGTATGCCTGAGGGCTGAGGCCTATATAGGCTGGGGTATCCTTAATCCGGCAGCGTTCGCGCTCGTAAAGGGCGCGCCGCAGGGCGCTACAGGCGCTACAGGTGCAACGGGCGCTACAGGCGAAACCGGCAAATAGGAGGTAAGTAATGAGTAGTTTTGCTACGTTACAAGACGTTATAAGTATATCCGGCGCCACATATACACAGGCAGAACAGGAGCGCATAAACACGCTTTTACCGCTCGTTAGCGACTTAATCAGAAACGAGGGCGCTAAAGTAGGCAAGGATATAGACTATACCGTAGAGGCTGACGCCGCTTACGGTAACGTGGTAAAGCTCGTTACTGTAGACGTAGTTACAAGAGTTTTAAGGCAGTCAACGAGCGGCGAGCCTATGGCTCAGGAGTCACAGAGCGCGCTGGGCTACAGCTGGAGCGGTACGTACGCGGTACCAGGCGGCGGCGTCGCTATGTCGCTTATGGAAAATGAAAAGCGTACGCTAGGCCTTAAAGCTCAGAAATACGGGAGCATAACGCTATGGCCAGCAAGATAAAGGGTATAACGGTAACACTTTACGAAATAGGCCCCGCGGGTGCTACAGGCGCTACAGGTGCTACAGGCGCTACGGGTGTTATTTATGATCCATTTAACGCGCCTATATATACTGAGCACGCCGTACAGGTAGATAATGTTTTAGTATCACCCGCTAACAGTCAGGAGATAACGGACAGTATAAACCTGTATGGCCGTAAAGCCGTATATACTTTAGCTATACCTAAAGGCGATACACACGACTGGCAAAACAGGCGGGTAAACATTAAGGGTATAGACTACCGCGTATTTGGTATACCCCTGGAGGGTATCGAGTGTGATATACCGTTAGACTGGAACAAAAAAGTAACGGTAGAAATATATGAATAAAGTAGTATTCAAGTTAGACCTAAAGGGCCTTAATGAGATTATGAAAAGCCCGGGTATGATAAAGCACTTACAGGAGGCCGCCGGGCGTGTAAGCTCGTCAGCGGGTAACGGCTATGGATCCGACGTAAAAACAGCAACGTACGAGGCTATAGCTAAGATATACCCGCACGATAAGCGCTCCGCTGAGGATAACGCGGATAATAATACTTTACTCAGGACGTTACAGGCTATAGGGCTACCTATGACTAAGGGGTAAACACTTATGGTAGAAAAGATCGTACTAGACTATTTAAGCAATAACGGCCCGGTACCCTGTTTTATGGAGCGCCCGGAAAACGCGCCGCCGGAATACTGTTTAATAGAAAAAACAGGCTCAGCGACGGCTAACCAGTTAACTACGGCTACTATAGCGGTACAGTCTTACGCTAAGTCATTATACAGGGCGTCAGCTCTTAATAGCGACGTAATAGAGCTTTTAAAGCTCTTACCTGATTATAGTAATGATATATCAGGCGTACAGTTAAACAGCGACGGTAATTTTACTAACGCGGCCGCTAAACAGTACAGATACCAGGCTGTTTTTACGATAACACATTATTAATAAGATAAAGGAGCTTATATTATGGCTGAAACTGTTACTAATGTATCAGCTGGTAAACCAGCCGCCGGCGGTGCTATATACAGAGCGCCGCTGGGTACTAGCGCGCCTACGGACGCTACGTCGTCGCTGGGCGCTGGCTTTATAGGGCTTGGTTTTTGCTCTGATGACGGACTCACGAACACCAACAGCCCCGAGTCGGAAGATGTACTCAGCTGGGGCGGGGTACAAGTTCTTAATATTCAGAGCAGCAAAACAGACACATTTACGGTAAAGCTCATAGAGGTACTTAACGCTGACGTACTTAAAGCCGTATACGGCGACGACAACGTAACGGGTACACTTGAAACGGGTATAACCGTAAAGGCTAACGCTACTGAGCCTCAGGAGGCCGTATGGGTAGTGGATATGGTAATGAGAAACGGCGTACTTAAACGTATAGTACTCCCTGACGCTAAAATTAGTGAAATAGGGGATATTGTATATAAGGACGACGAGGCCGCCGGCTATGAGATCACGCTTAAAGCTATGCAGGACTCAGCCGGACAGACTCATTACGAGTATATAGCTAAGGATCCACACGGGGCAACAGGTGCTACAGGCGCTACCAGCTAAACTAAAAAACGGGCGGGGGGCTGCGGCTCCCCGCTTTTCTTATTGTAAAGGAGTCAAGATATGATAATTAAGGGTAAACTAAAAAACGGTTTTGGGTACGAGTATGACGATAAGGTATACCATAACTACCGCTTTTTAATGGCGGTACGCGACTCACAGAGGCCGGATAAATCATACGCTTTTGCTGATATGGTAGACATAATACTCGGCGAAGAACAGCGCAACCGGCTTTTAGACTATATCGAGGCTAAAGGCGACGAGGTAACCGTAGAACTTATGGGCGATATTGTCGAGCAAATAACTACGGCTGCGGGCGCTAACAACGACGAGTTAAAAAACTTATAAGCCTGGGCGCCGTACTAGGCAAATATGAACAGGAGCTAATATGCGACTTAGCGGAAACCTACGGTATATACGACTATAGACAGGTACCGCCTGACATATTAGCGACACTTACGGCGGGGCTCAGTCCGGGCAGTAGGCTGGGTATGAAATTATCAGGCGTTATGGTACCGCCTGATACTTTATTTTTAGCGAGGATCCTAGACGATTTTAACTTATTGCTATGGAGCTTTAGTAAAAACGCGTCCGAGGGTAATAAACCTAAGTCAATAGCTGAGAGCTTAGTAATAAAGCCTAAGAATAAAGCGATTATGTCATTTAAGAGCGGGGCCGACTTTGAGCGGTACCGCGCTGAAATAGTAAAACGTATAACTAATCAGAAAAAGAAATAAAGGCGCTTAAAACGCAAAATAGGGCGCCTGAGAGGTATATATAATGCCAGGCAGCAGTATAGGAACCGCCTACGTACAGATAGTACCGGCGGCGACGGGTATAAGCGGTAAGATCGAACAGGCTATAGCGCCGGGCGCTACAAGCGCGGGCGTAGTAGCGGGTAAAAATATAAGCCAGTCTATAGGTACCACGCTACAAAAAGTAGGCGGCGGTATGATGAAAGCGGGCGCTATTGCTACCGCGGTATCAGTACCTATAGTTATGGGTATTAAAAAAGCGCTGGACGCTTATAAGATACAAAACGCCGCGGAAACTAAACTGACTGAGATTTATAAAACCCGTATGGGCGTTACTGAGGACGCGGCTAAAGCTACTATGGAGTACGCGAGCGCTTTACAGCAACAGGGCGTAGTAGGCGACGAGGTTTTATTGTCAGGAGCGCAACAGCTAGCTACGTTTGCTAAGACGCCTGACGCTGTTAATAAACTATTGCCGGCTATGGGTAACCTGTTAGTACAGCAAAAAGGCCTAAACGGTACTCAGGAGGACGCTACTAATATAGCTAACCTTATGGGTAAAGTAATGAACGGCCAGGTAGGCGCCTTAAAGCGTGTCGGTATCACGTTTGATGAAAACCAGGAAAAGATACTGAAAGAGGGCAACGAGGAGGAGCGCGCCGCTATGCTCGCTCAGGTAATTACTGATAACGTCGGTAATATGAACGAGGCAATGTTAAACACGCCTGAGGGTAAAATGCAACAGCTGGCTAACTCTTTTGGAGATATGAAAGAACAGCTAGGCAAGGCAATAGTACCGGTACTGGCTGATATAGCGGGCTTTATTCAGGAAAAGATAATGCCGGCTGTTAGCGGCTTTTTCAAAATGCTACAGGATAACCCCGTAATAGCCCGTATAGTAGTAGCAGTAGCGGGGATCCTTGCTATAGGCGGCCCGCTGTTAATTATGCTGGGTATGATAGTTAGCAGCGTCGGAGCTCTTATACCTATGGTAACGGCGATAAGCGCGCCGGTACTTGCGGTAGTAGGCGTAATAGCTGCGGTAGTAGCAGCGCTGGCTATAGCGTACAACAAAAACGAGGAGTTTAGGGCTGCGGTAAACGAGCTCGTAAGCTCAGTCTTTAACGCTGTTAAAGGGCTTATAAGCGTAGTAGTACCTGTAATAAAGGCGATAATAAAGATCATAGTACAGCTGATAATAAATATAGCGGGATCCTTAGTACCTGTTATACAGAAACTTACGCCTATTATAACTAAAGTTATAAATATGATAACGGCGCTGGTAAAAAAAGCGGCGCCTATTATACTTACCGTACTGAGAAACGTAGCGAGCGTAATAAGTACGGTAGTCAGTATAGCGGCTAAGCTGTTTACGGGGCTCCTGACAAAACTTACGGGTATATGGACTAAAATAACGAGCGTAATAAGTAAGGCGGTAGAGTTTATAAAAACCCACGTCAATTTTAACGCTATGGCTGATAAGGTAAAAGCTACGTTTACTAAGATTAAGGACTTTATAGCTAACCCTATAGAAAAAGCCCGCGACTTAGTTAAAAAAGCAATAGACGCTATTAAAAAGATATTCCCGCTAAAGCTGGGTAAGATATTCAGCGGTATTAAATTGCCGCATTTTGAAATATCAGGCGGTAAAATACCGTGGGGCGTAGGCGGCCTGGGCGAAAAACCTACAGTCAACGTAAAATGGTACGCTAAGGGCGGTATATTTGATAATCCGAGCGTAATAGGAGTAGGCGAGGCCGGGCGCGAGGCGGTAGTACCGCTACAGGGCCGTAATATGCGCCCATTTGCTGAGGCTATAGCGTCAGAGTTAAACGGCGCCGGTAATACCTATAATATAGGCGATATAAAGCTGAGCCTTGACGATTTAAAGGAGATCGTAACGCTAGAGCAGTTTATAGAGGTAGTAAAGCGCGCTAAGGCGTTTGCTTAGGGGGTAAAGTATGGCAATAGAGGTAGGTAATACAGTTACTACGGGCGGCGGTACTTTTAAGCTAAAGGTAAGCTATAGCTATACTACTACCGCTATAAAGTTTAAACCATTTATAGTAGTTACTAACGGCTTTGATAAAACGGAAATAGCTAATATAAAATGGATAAATACAGAAAATAAATGGGTAGATCATAAAAAGAAAATAAAGAGCTCAGGTACGTACTATATACCTGATAAAAAGTATAAGACTAACGGCGACTATAAGATAACTATAAAGGCTGTTATAAACGGTAAAGCCAGTACGGTAACTCTTACGAGTACCATAAAGCCGGCTAAGCCTACGCTAACGCTTACGTACGTAAACGACGCTCATATAGACGTGACTATAGACGGCGCCGGTACTAAAGCGGTACCTAATAATACTATAGTACTGGAGCGCTTAGACTTAGTAGAGGGCGGCAGCTATAGCGAGCTGGTAACGTATACGCCTAATACTACAGGTACGTATAGCTATACACTTATAGATCAGACAGTACAGCGAGGCGAACGGTATAAGTACAGGGCTCAGGTAAGTAATACGGCGGGCGACTCAGGATATACTACTACGGACTGGATATATACTAACCCGCCTGAGGTAAGTAACGTAGCCCACGTACGTAACAGTAACTACAGCGCTACGGTATCCTGGGAGCGTGACATACAGTCAGTAGATCGTAATTTAATAACCGGCTACAATATAGAGCGCTCAGATAACGGGGCCGCCTGGCTGACAGTAGGCTATAAGGCCGCGGATCCTGACGCTGTATTAAGCGAGTCATATACAGATGATAGTACAACTACTAACAATAGCTACAGCTACAGGGTAAAGCCGGTAAACAGCCGCGGGGTATCACCTATAGCATATGACGAGGGCGGTACGGCCCTGACGTATAATACGCCGGCGGCGCCTACGAGCATAACAGCCGTATATAACAGCTCAGGTAATGTAGTACTGACATTAGTAAACCCTGAGCGTACGGCTACGGCTTTATTTATTGATAGATCATTAGACGGCGGCGCTAACTGGGCTAATATTGACGAGTTAGACGAGTCTGCGGATCCTGTTACTACGTATACTGATACCAGCGGGCCTACAGGTACGGCTATACAGTACAGGGCGCGTAACGCGCGGGCTGACTTAGACGTAGATAGTAGGTACTCAGCTTATACGGTATCAAATACCGTAGAAACGCTGGGCGCGCCGGAGGCGCCTACTTTAATACTACCGGTAAACGGTACGCCGGTACTGTTAGATACGGGTACGGTACGGCTTGCGTGGATACATAACCCTACGGACGGAACGCCACAAGAGGCTGCGCAGATACAGTACTATGTAAATGATACTTATATAGCTACTATTACGGTATCCGCGGTATCGTACTATGACTTGACGCTAAACCCGCTGTATATAAGCGCTAACGATACTGTAACGTGGAGGGTACGTACTAAGGGCGCGTATGCTAACTACTCAGACTGGAGCGACTACGGTACGTTTACGGCGCTTACGGCGCCTGAAATTGCGTTTACAGCGCCTAATAACGGCGACGTGATAACTAATCTACCATTAGAGTTAAGTTGGACGTACAGCGACGTTAGCGGGCTCTTAGCGGCTCTTACGCTGGATATAATAGGCCCTGATAATGAGATAGTATATACAGAGTCTATACCTACAGGCGGCGGCGGCTCAGGTACATATACGTATTCTTTAGCGGGGTACCTGTTTGACAACGATACAAGCTACGGCCTGAGGGTAACGGCTTTATCTACAAGCGGGCTAACGGCTTTAGATGAAATTAACGTGGCTATAGTCTATGACAGCGTACGCCTACAAAACAGCTTTTTTGTAGATCCTGAAATAGACGAAAATACCGGCCGCGTCAATTTACTTATATCTGAGGACGTAAGCCCCGTAGGCGCTACCGCGGACCCTGACGAGGAGGAGCCGCGGTACGTAAACAGCCCTGTAGACCACGCGGCGCTGTATAGAGTAGTAAACAATAAGAGGGTACTACTGAGCGCGAGCGTACAGGCCGGGGATCAGTTAATAGATCATTACGCGCCGCTTAATACTACGTACCAGTACGAGCTGGTAGAGGTTGCTACTACCGGCGAGGTAGCGCTTATAGATATGGACGTAACGCTAGATAGTATTTACTGGTACGTATACTGGGGCGCTAATAATGAGCATATAGCCCGGGCGCTGTGGGATCCTAACGGCAGCGTAAACCTATCACGGCCTGAGCGTCAACAGATACGCTACAGCGGGCGTAAGTACCCCGTAAGCTATGACAGTTTAGCTATAGAGGAAACTTACGACTTTAGCGGGGTAGTAGACGACGTTAACGAGCTTGACGCGTTCAGGCGTATGCTACAGGACGGCGGCCAGGGTATCTGGAAAAGCTGCGACGGACAGGTATACGCCGCCGACTTTGACTACAGTTACAGCGCCGACTATACAAGAGATCATATAACCTGGAATATTGATTTATCAGTAACGCGTATAGACAGTAAGGAGCTTTAGTTATGGACTACAACGGTAATAGACATAATGAAAAGTACACGTATAAGCGCGTTAGCTGGGATAACTGGGTAGAGCACGAGGCTTACCCCTGGATAACGTCAGGCAGTTTAGAGCTTGCGGCTGACAGCGATTTAAAAGTAACAGGCTCGTTTAGTTTTGAGGGCCGCGACTTGCCTAACACGGCTGATATGCTCAGAGCATATTACGACTTTGACGACGACAACGGCGAGCACGCTCATATAGCGCTGGCTACGCTTTTTGTATCGTACGCTGAGTTAGAGCACGTAGATACAATAAGCGGCGTAAAAAGTAAAGGCACGTTAGACGGCGCGAGCACGTTAAAGGTACTACAGCATAAAATATACGGTGCTCCTTATACGGTAACGGCTAACACTAACGCTATATATAAGGCGGTAACACTCATAAAGAGCTGCGGCCTTAATGTAGATTATACGCCTGACATAACCGTATTATCGTCGGACCATACTTTTGACTCAGGCGTAACATACTTAGATATAATTAACTGGCTATGTGAAACGGCGGGGTATAACCCGGCGACGCCTGACGCTTACGGTACTATACAGTTACAGCCGTATACGGATACCATAAACCAGGATAACGCCGTAGTATTTATAAACGATGATAACAGCATTATGTATCCTGAGGTAAACGTAGCTAACGACTGGGCTAACACGCCTAACGTAGTACGGCTCCTATATAATACCGATCAGGCCTGTATAACGGCTGAGGCGCGTAACGAGTCAGGATCCCGCGCGAGCTTAGACGCGCGCGGCGGGCGCGAGCAGACGTACTACGAGGAAACGAGCGAGCTCCCGGATAACGCGGCTAAGTTAACGAGCCTGTTAGACTTAGCGGAGTCTAAACTAAGGGCGCTCAGCTGTGATATTGAATACGTAACAATATCACACGCGTACAGGCCGCTGGCGCCTTATCAGCTCGTACAAGTAAAGTACGCTCAGATGATATGGAGCGGTACGTTAGATACTTTTAATATAGAGCTGGCGCCGGGTACTAAATGTCAGAGTAGGATAAAGCGCGAGCTATACGATAATATTTTAGTAACTAAATCAGGCGAGGTATTAAGGGGGTAGATATGGTTACATTACAGGAAATAGCTACGGCCCTTAATTTAGAGCCTAAGGCCGTAAAGCAGGACTTTAGTACGTACGGCGAGGTAAAGAGCATAAACCCTGATAAAACGTACCAGGTATCTTTAAACGGCTCAGCTACAACGGTAAAATGTGCAAGGCTTACAGGGGCTAAAGTAGGCGACGTAGTTTTAGTAACGGTACTTAAAAACGGCTACGCCGTAGTAACTGGCTGCGTAGGCGGTGATACTGACGCGGCAGACGCTATACAGGACGCTACAGAGGCTAAAAGTACGGCTAACGACGCGTATACTATGGCTCAGGGCGGTATAGCTACTGATACCTTACATTATTTAGCGACTAACCTAAGCAGCGGCGTGACAACGAGTACGCCGGGCTGGAGTACTACTATACAGGCTATGAGTGAGGCCGCGCCGTACTTATGGACGTACCACACGTACAGCAAGGCGGGCGGTACGAGTACAGATACTACGCCGGTAATAACGGGCGTATACGGCCCTAAGGGTGATACCGGGGCTACAGGGCCCGCCGGCGCTACGGGTGCTCAGGGGCCAGCGGGTGCGACTGGTGCTACAGGCCCAGCCGGTGCTACGGGTGCTACTGGTGCTCAGGGTATAAGCGTAACGGCGGTAGAGCCGCAGTACTACCTATCAGACTCAGACGCGACGACTACAGGCGGTAGCTGGGGTAGTACCCTGACATATGTAAGCGGTAAATACATATGGACGCGCGACAAGATCAGCTATAGCGCGGGTAGTCCTACGTACAGTACTGAGATTTATAACCAGGCGCTAACGTCAGCCTGTAGCGACGCTAAAAACGTAGCACAACATTTTTGGTATGACGCTAACGGCGCGCACGTTACTGAGGATACTCAGGACGTATATATACAGGATCCGAGCGCCGCGGGCGGTAATACGCTGGTAACGTCAACGGGTGTAGCGATACGTAAAGGTACTAAAGAGCTGGCTACTATGGCGCCTACAGGTTTTGACGCTAAGACATATGACGCTAGCGATAATGAGGTAAATATAGCTCATTTAGGCTATGATACGGGCGCGGCTGACGGCGGTACGGCTAAGGCTCCATTTTATACACTAGGTACACGTAAAACAAATAGTACCGTTGGTAATTATTCTATGGCTGAGGGCTATAACGTAGAGGCAAGCGGCTACTGTTCGCACGCTGAGGGGTATTTTACGCAAGCCAGCGGCTCTTATTCACACGCTGAGGGCGCAGACTCTAAGGCTACGGGCAAGACATCACACGCAAGCGGTAAAGGTACGGTAGCTGGGTATGAAGATCAGACAGCTATAGGCACATATAATGACAATAAGGCTACTGATTTATTTGAGATAGGTAACGGTACCTCCAGTAGTAGGAAAAACGCTTTAGAGGTAGATACTGACGGCAAGCTAACAATAGAGGGACATACTACGGCAATAGGTAGCACGCTTACGGCGCGTAATACCAGTACGGTAGCGGTAAATACGTCAACGGCTACAGCTTTATGTAGTTTATCAATACCTAAGGGCGTGTGGGTGGTAGCTTGCGGCGTCAGGTGGCCGGCTAATACTACGGGCTACAGAGCGGCTAAGCTGCATACTACCAGCGCGTCGGTAACGACTACTAACGCGGATATAATTACGTTTGCGCAAAATATGAGCGGTACAGTATACCAAATGCAATTTACTAAAATAGTAGAGGTAACGGCTACTACGCAAACGTGGTACCTAAACGTAGTACAAAACAGCGGTAGCCAGCTAACAATGCCTACGGGCGCGACTCAGACAGGTACTAATCCGTATGGATCCTATATTCACGCGGTAAGAATAGCATAACAGGAGGCTTAATATGACGGACGCGGTAACAGTAGCGCTTATTACAGGCGGGCTCGCTATTATGTCTAATGTGATCGTAGCGCTTATGAATAGCAAGTTGACGCTTTACAGGATAGAACAGCTGGAGAAGAAAATGGAAAAGCACAATAACCTGGTAGAGCGGGTAGCTGTTTTAGAACGCGACGATAAAACGCAATGGCTCAGGATAGACGAGCTTAAAGATCAGATAAGATAGTACAGGAGGTACATATATGTTTACAGCTACAACGCCTAAACATACGTTTACACTACCGCTAGATACGAGCGAGTGTAAAACTATACGTATAGTCTATAAACAGGCTGTAAAGGGCTGCGGTAAGCCTGTAAAGCTGATTAAGGAGTATACCAACGGTACAACGGCGCCGGGTATGTCTTTAGACGAGGATACGGTAGTAGTACGCCTGACTCAGCTTGAAACGCTTTTGTTTAAAGAGGGTAACGTAAACGTACAGGTAAGAGTAGTAACCAACGGCGGCGACGTTATAGACTCCCAAATAATGGGCGTAAGCGTCGTAGAGGCTGCGGATAACGATATATTAGAGGTATAAACTATGTTAGCTTTTCAGTCTAAAGACTTTATAGTAAAGTTCGATACTGACAGCTCGTATACGTGTACTTTTACTGAGTCAGCTAATATGGTAGTAGACCTGGGGCCGAGTATATCAAAAGAATACCACGGCCCCGTAGAGGTAGTACCTGGGCCTGAGTATCAGACATTACATACAACTAATAGGATCCTGGCAGATGAAATAGTTATAGATCCTATACCTAATAACTACGGCCTGATAACATATAGCGGTAATATTATAACTGTATCATAAGGAGGTTATAGAGTGGCTAAAGACGTTGTAATAAGAGGGACGGTATATAGTAATTGTCCTGAGGTTGATATACCTATAGACGGCGGGGGGACGGCTCATTTTATAGATACGTCAGACGCGACGTTAGACGGCGGCGGTAAAATGCTGGACGGCTACACGGCGTACGCTAACGGTACTAAGTATACGGGTAATGTACCTAGTAAGGACTCTAGTAATTTATCAGCGAGCGGTGCTACTGTAACGGCTCCGGCGGGATATTATGAAAGTAACGCTACTAAGTCAGTAGCAAGTGGATCCGCGACGGCGCCGGCTACGATAAGCGGTACCAGCGCTACAGTATCTACGGGTAGCAATACGCTTACTTTATCTAAAACAGTATCAGTAACGCCCGCAGTAACGGCGGGCTATGTAAGCGCGGGTACGGCGGGTAACGCCGCTGTATCACTTACGGCGAGCGTAACTACTAAGGCGGCCGCCTCATTACAGCCGGGTACGAGCGCTGTAACTATAGCGGCGGGTACATATTGTACGGGCGCTCAGACTATACCGGCTGAGCCTAACTACGTCGCCGGTAATATTGTAGCGGGAAAATCTTTATGGGGGCTTAGCGGCTCAGCGCAGATACCTGTTATAAGTCAGGACGCTACTACTAAAGTACTTAGTATCTCATAGCGGGGTAGTATTATGTCGCAAAATATCACTTTACTGGGCGCCTCATATACCGCGGTACCTGGTATCGACTTGCCTAAAACGGGCGGGGGTACTGCGCGCTTTACGGACGTAACAGACACAACGGCCGCCGCGTCAGACGTCGCTACAGGCAAGTATTTTTATGACGCCGCCGGCGTACGTACTCAGGGTACCAACTCAGGCGGCGGCGGTGCAAGTAACATTATTACGGGTACTTTTCAGTATTCAACGACTACGGCGGCCGCGCAGACTATAACGCTTAGCTATAGCGGTGACGGCTACCCTATAGCGTGTATGATCGTACTAGACGACGGCGTTTTAGATACCACATATACGAATACTGTAGCGCGATACTCTATAGCTCAGTACTTTATGACTAAAACGTATACGGGTACGGCCCCGACTTATTCGACGAGCGGCGACGCTAACCAGGGCGCGGTAGCGACTGTATATAAATCGTCAGCGTCAACGGCGGCGACTCTAACGCGTACGTCATCAGCGACGGCTAATACTTTCAGCTCGTCGGCTGCGTCGGCGTCAACTACTACTTGCGTCAGATTTACAAGCAAAACTAAAATGTCGATATACTCAGGCGCTAATAGCGGTACGTCCCGGTACGGCTTTTTTAGCGGTAAAAAATATCGTTACTGGGTTATTTACTCAGCGTGATAGATTTAACGGTAACAATTAAATAATGATTATCAGACAGCCGGTACCCTGTAAAATGCTCTAACCCGCCGGCTGTTTTGATATATAAACCCCCGCCGGATACCACGACGTAAGCAAGATATAAAATAGCGTGCAAACGGCGGGGCTTTATTATGGAGGTATAAGGTATGGATAACGGTACAAGACTAAGAACGCTGTTAGCTATAGCGTCGTCAGTAAATACGGCGCTTATTGCTACTGACGTAACGGGCTTTAACAGCCCTGAGATCGACTACGCCTATAAGGTAATATCTTTAGTGCTTAATTTTATCATTGTAGCGCTGGCTACGTACTTTAATAACGACTATACGGATATAGCCGCAGAAAAAACCGCCGAGCTCAGACAGGCTAAGGCAGAAAAGCGCGAGGGCTATACAGGCGAGCGCTTTTACGACGGCGAGGACGAGCCGGAGGATCCCGACGAGGGCGAGGTATAAGCTATGAGAGATACCGTATACAGTCAGCTTAACCCTAAATGGGCGGGGCTCCCGTACCCTGATAAAAAGTACACTATAGGCAGCTCCGGCTGCGGTTGCTGTAGCGTAGCTAACATAATAATAGAGTCAGAAAAGTACAAAAAGTATACGCCTAAGACTATACAGCCGTATATGGTACAGTACGCCGTACCCGCTCAGGGTACGCGCTGGGTAGGTATAGCTAAAGGCTTAGAGCATTACGGTTTTAAGGCGATAAACCACGCTACTATGCGCGACTTATTTAAAACGCTAAAAGATCGTAAGAGTAGGCTGGGCGTGATACTGTTCAGAGCGGGTACTAAAGGCGGCGTAACGTGGACTACCAGCGGCCACTATGTAGCGTTTACCGGCTATAAGGTAAAAAACGGGCGCCACTACTTTTATATAAAGGACTCAGGCGGCCGTAGACATACAGGCTGGTACTGTTATGAAACGCAGATGAAAGGGCTTATTGTACAGGTATGGAGCGCCAAAAAGCCCGTTACTAACGCGACTAAGCTACGTAAAAAAGCGCGTCAGGTATTCGCTGTTATGACTAAGCTAAAGTTTAAGTATAAGGTAAGTAATAACGCTACCAGCTGGACTAAGGCAAAACAGCAAAAAACAAGTAACTGCGCTACCTACGTCAGTTATTGCCTACAGGCTATGGGGCTGTTAAAAGAGGGCCAGCTTTTTTGGTGTAATGACGGGGTAGTAAAGTATAAAGGCAAGGGCGCTAAGGAACAGCTGCATAAAGTAGCGAGCATAAGCCACCCTAAAAAGAGCCCTAAGAGGGCGGGCTTACGTAAAGGCGATATATGCGGCTATTCTAAGCCGGCTCATACTCAGATATTCGCGGGCTTTAATTCTAAAGGTGTACCGCTGTGGTATTCTTTCGGGCCGTCGGACGTAGGTAAAAAGCTACCACGCAAGAGGCCTAACTATACTAATAAAAAAATAGATACGATAATAAGGCTAAAGTAATGTTACCGGTATTATTTACGAGTCAGCGGCCGCTAAGCCGCTGTGAGAATATACATACAGTATATACGGCTTATGACGGCCCTAAGGACTTTATACAGCTCGACTGGTACCGTAGATCCGCGGCTATAACGTCAGGTAAGTACGCTGTTATGGTAACAGATGAAATACCGACGGCGAGCCCCGGTACTGTGATTATGATAAATCACGGTATAACAGGTAATAAGACGTACGGCCTGGATCAGCCTAACAGATACGCGACGCTGGAACAATGTAAGCTGATAACGTACGCGATAACTACAAGCCCTGAGCTTATACCGCTTATGTCAAAACAGTTAGCGACGCCTCAGGAGCGCGTATTATCTTTAGGGCTACCGCGTACTGACGCCTACATAGGTAAGGCAATAGGGGAGGGCGGTACTGGCCTGACAGATAAGCGCGTTTATCTTTACGCGCCTACATACAGGGGTAAAAGTGAGCGCTCATATAAGGTAATAAACTGGCGGCTTATAGACGAGCTGTTAACAGATAACGAGCTTTTACTTATTAAGCCTCATATGCTCACTAATGATACCGTAGACGCCGGATACGAGCATATACGGTATATATCTAATAAGGATCCGAGCACGCCGTATATTATTGACTGTAGCGTATTAATAACCGACTATAGCAGCATAATGTTAGACGGCCTGACAGCCTACAGGCCGGTAGTACTTTTCAGTACTGATAACGTATATCTAAAAGCGCGGGGTATGTATTACCAGTATCCTGAGGCCTACAGCTCATACTACTGTAAAACTGAGCGC
>JAEEGL014269611.1_pt1 | contig 19716 bp, 15 predicted proteins | sample 9134231 | NCBI WGS metagenome assembly JAEEGL01 (sample SAMN16246548, study PRJNA631951) | gut metagenome | biome: gut microbiome; feature: rumen; material: fiber-attached | host: Bos | place: Iran: Karaj | collected 2018-10 | reverse complement strand
GTCATGCGTGTGCTGGGATGCTCTTTGTTGGTCAAGGATAACCTCATGGAACTTTTCCGTGAGCGGCAGGGTGATATGGGTGATAGCGGACAACTTGAATTAAAATTTGATTGTTAAACAATTTAAGAGACACTAGTGATAAAATATTATTGTACGTATTTGTTTCAATCAATTTCTCAAGTAGCCATAGCAACAATTAATCAAATATTGAAATTCATTCCGAATCCCAAAATGTGCTGTGGGTCTTTATTACTAAAAGTTATCATGTAGAAGCCCTCCAACTGCATATATTTGGTAACATCGTAGGTGCAGGCCACATAGTGACGAGAACGGCACCACTGGTTTCTCCACATAAATATCTCAACAGCCATATAGGGCCTTAGCTTTGTGTCGGGGACTTTGTACAACACAATCAATCGGGTACGCAACTCATTGTCTTGGGTTCCATGTTCAGGCTTCCACGTGTGCAAGTATCGCAGGCGCAAGGATGTGGACAGGTTTCCATCCTTAAGGGTGCCAACAGCATCAAACACTGCCCGATGTCCATATGTGTCAGGAAGTTTCAAGTAATCATAACTCAAACCCAGCTTCAACCAAGGAAGAACCGCATAGCGTACTCCTGGACGAAGGTACCAACAGTCGAGCCGCTGATATTGGTAATTCTCATGTTCAAAGTAAAGCATCCCCGTCCAATTGCTTGAATCACTAAATCTATGGCTTATCTCTAGAAAATGCCATCCTCCAAAACCACTGTCAACCTCCTGAGCTTTTATACCCAACGAAAGCAATAGCAGTACCGCAAGAAGCAGTTGTTTATATTTCCCAATCATCCTCTTTTACACTTTCAAGTATCTTAGGAATGGCAAGCATTAAGAAGCTGTCGTATTTCATATCATCTGGGTTTCTGCGTCGCAAATCCAAGTAGGAACACAAATCAATGTGAGCGGGAGACTCTTTATTACTCTTCAAACCATCACGATACTGTTTTCTTCTCTGTTTGTACGGAGATAAGTTTTCATCAATCATCCGTTCTTTTTCCGACAAGGGCCTAAATCCCATAATAAGTTTCTCAATCACCCAGCGAGCATGTTCACTCCTACATAGTACTTCATTATATTTTCCCCAAACCTCAGTTTCTGTCTGTTTACCATCTTCTCCACGACAGAAATCTATGGCTTTGACTCGCGATTCGAAACAATCGGCACAAAAAACATTCGACAAGCCATTCTTCACCTTAAGGCGGTTCTCTTCCTTACTCCACTTTGATTCGTTCACCAGTGTGCCTAATGGTTCTTGCAACTTCTGGTATTGGAAAACATCCAGAGCCAACATGTAACGGTGGGCATCGTGAATATCCTCAGATGGAAGATTCTCTATTGGTGCACCTAATTCATACATCCTACCAGCATACTGAGCCATTCGAGTGTCAATTTCGAAAATCTCACTTTCAGTTTTGGAATTACAATAAGCTAAAACCTCATCCTCCTTAATGAGAAACTCATTAGAATTGCTTTCGACAATTAGTGGGGGATTGGCAACAATCTCTAATTCTATATCGACGTCAATAGTTGATACTTTTTCACCATTCCATTCGACAACAGTTTCTTGTTCTTCACCGTGGAAAAAATGCCTGCCAAAGATTGGCAAATAGCCAAGAAATTCTTCTTTCTCAAGTTTTCTTTTTATATCCTCGATATTCGTACTTATCAAAGTAATGAGGGTTCGATTCCTTTTTGCCAAATCTTCATTCTCCTCATCATAATTAACATAGTGAGCCGTCAAAGCCACCTGACGAACAATAGACAACATTAAGTCGCTATCACCACCTACCACAACATGTAAATGGGCATCATCGTTCGGTCTAAAGGCAAAATCTCCCAACTTGTCCAATACGAAAGCTCGTGCCTTATACCAATTATTAACGGTCTCTTCTGTGAACTCCTCACCACTATTCTTTCGCAGATAGCCATAAGGGGCTTCTAAGCTTTTTTTCATGCAATACCTCCTTTCTTGTTTCTCAGGTCGTATCCAGACGGTCTTTGATACAGACGCAAGCCAAACCATACCAAAGACTCAATGATATGCTCTATTATTACGGATTGTTGCCATTCGAAAGCAGCTAAATTGCTATCAATAATGAATGCATAAACTTGCAACGGCATGCCACCCTCTACCTGTTCCATCCATCGTACAATCAGTCGTGGCTGCTGCGAGATATGTGGATGGTCCATCAAATAGTGGAACAGATAGAGTCTGAATAGATGAGCATTGATTGCACCTTGGTGAACTTCATCATCTGGCAGATATTTTGTTATTTCTGTTTTGTTCTTTAACTCCTTTTCTTGATCTGCGTTTATAGGGCTAAAACTCCCTGTATCAAAAACAAACGATTTATACATTCTGCGTCCATGAGTCTTCCCACTCATCATATTCTGCAGATTTTTGAAATGTTCAGAATGCAATAAACTAATCGGAATTACTGATGTGGTAGTATCCCAATTATAAATGGTCACAGAAGTCAAAGTCACCCTTTTCACCTCGCCATCAACATTACTGCTCGGCACCTGTATCCAATCACCAATATTCAACAGATGGTGCATACGGAGGTGGATAAACGCTACAACACCTTTTATCTTGTCTTGGAAAATCCAACCCAGTAATGTTCCTATTAAACCTATGGCAGCGGCAATCCGCCCATTTTCTTTTATGTTAAAAATCAAAAGGAATGCCACAAGCCAAAGACCAATAGCAACTAAAACCGAGATATAACACCAAGTGATGCCTGTATTTTCCTTCCTTAGACTGAAGATGTCAACAAGCCTACGACAGACCTTAATAATCAGCCATAGCATGAGGTTCAGTCCAATCAGATATAATGTATGGACATAATTATTGGGCTTTATGATTAGAGAAATACCGATTGAGAGTGGTACTACCAACAATAAAAATACCCAAAAATACCTTGCCCGCCATTGCAGCAAAGCTCCCACTATCTGCCATCCTACTTTTTCCGATGCGATGGCCTTCTTTTGAAAATCAGTCAGTTTACCCATTATTTTCTATATTTTTGACTTTGGCGACAGTGTCTGACCTTTATCAAGTTCTTTCAAACAATTTCGCAACTCTGCGATATAACTTTCATTATCATCCTTGAGACAAGACAACAACTGTTTTCGACAGTTCTCTCTACATTCGTTCAAATACTGTCGTCTTTCATTCCTTCTTCTTGAACAATGAAACCAAATCAAAGTGATAGCCGTGATAAAAGCAATAGCTACAATTGCACCACAAATAATCCACGTCTGCATAACCCCATTACTGCCATTTGTTTTCGTTGTGTGTTCAATGAGTATCGGAGACACATCCTTGCAACTCTCAAACTTTGCAATTATCAGGTCACCCTCCTGATATAGCGTATCAATCACATTTAATAAATTTGCCATTGTTTCATTTTTTTGTGATTATTATTTTATTATTGATTAGCACATCAATTTTTCACATCCTCTCCCCGCACTCGGGGCAGAACTTGGCGGCGGTAGGGATGCGGTGGCCGCAGGCAGTGCAGAACTGTGTGGGGGTATCCGCATTGCTTTCAGCACTGGATCCACTGTCGGCAACGACTCGTTCGGCAGCGGCTAAAGCACGGTCATCGAGCTGGGACTGCCGAACCAAACCCCATATCTGCGTCAGCAACACCGGCCAAAAGACAAACATCGAAATGGCCGTAGGGATGGCCTGCTGACCGAAGATGCCGACACCTGCATCAAAGAAGACTCCCCCACTATGTGGAATAAGTTGCACCTTCAACGCCGAACGCATACCCAAGACAGCCTTGAAGAGACCACCTTTCGTGATGCTGATGTCGTTGCCTCCCGACAGCAAGTCATCTACACTCACCTCATAGCCATCCGCCTCGAACTCGTGGTGTATGGCTTCCGTAATCTGCGGTATCTGGCTCGGTGATACCGAGAGGAGTTTTTTCTTGCTAAATGTCGCCATAGCTATCTGATATTTTGGATTGTATAATAATGATACACCTCCGAAAGCACGCTAGTCTCAGCAAAGAGTTTCTTGATGAACTGCTGGTCGCTCTCGCCGAAACGCAGCTCCGCCTCATGCAGCATGGCAATAACCCGCTCCGACTGGCATTGTAGCTCGTCCTCTGTGACAATACCGTCGGCCATAATATTCTTAAACGACGGCTCCTGACTCACCATCTCGTCAATATCTAGAATCCCTTGTTCGTTGAAAAACATATCTTTGAATGTGTTATTGCGTAAATGTGCTATTGTGTGAATGATTGAATGTGTAAATGCGTGATTGTGTGAATGGGTAGGTCAATTGCCACAACAGTTATTCTTCATTATTCTTAATTATTAATTTTTAATTTACAATTTACAACTCTTTTCCGCAGTTGCGGCAGAATCGCCAGACCTCTTCTGCTGGCGACCCGCACGACGGACACCGCCTGCCCGACGATGGTGCTTCCCGCAGTCCAACACGCTTGATGGCGCGGTACTGGTCGCTGTCTGCCCATTTCAAGATTTCGCGTACACGCACAGCGGCAAAGGGATGATCCTGGGCAGCGATAACAGAGAGCTGTAGAGCCTTGTTCCATAATCCGCTGTTCTGTATGCGGTCATATTCGTCCGCCTGACGAGCCCACTCCCGCAAGTCTATCTGCGACGTGAGGCTGGCAGGACCTCCTGCGATACGTGCCTGCACACTTGCCACTGTCTCGGGCGAGGTGACGATGCAGGCAGCCCGGTCGGCAGACAGCTCGCTCTTGCGACTCCAATACAGCAGGGCGTACTGTACAGGCGTTGCCAGCGAGCCAAGAATGCCGAACGAAGCCAGCCCGCTGCTAATCCACCTCGCGATGGTGTGGTACAGCACATGCCGACAGAGGACATGTCCGCACTCATGGGCGATGACCGAATCCAACTCCTCGTCCGTCATCATATCCACCAGTCCCGAGGTGAGCGTGATATAGATGCGGGTGTCACCGTAAGTCCACGCGTTGGGGTTGGGATTCATCTGTAGGTACAGTTCCGGCTCGGGGATGCCCATCCGCTGGCAAACAGGTGGCAGGTGACGGTATATCTGGGGCAGCTGGCGTTCGGATAAGCGGATGGTCGAGGCCATATTGACACCATACTGCAAGTTCTCCAGCCCGATAGCCAGCACCTTCTTCACGAGTGCCGCGAAGCCTGGAATGCTCTCCATCTGCTGCAGTGCCGCCGCATCCTCAGGATGTATAAAATCAGCCGGTTTCATATACTAATACAAATGCTTGAGTGTGCTAATGTTTGAATTTGCTATTGTGTGTTGTTCTACAAATTCGTTATTCGTTTTAATTGTCATCTTGCGGGCATGAAAATGTGAAAAACAATTCTTGTAATACGAGCGATACGTGGAGATTTAAAATACAATTCGTCAGATTCGTGTAATTCGTGTTCAGAAGTTAATTAGAGGTTACCATAACAAATACCCATTCAAACGCGGTGCAAAGATACGACTTTTTTTCGAAATACGGCACATTCCACCACATTTTGTTCACATTTTTAAAATCCAGCCATACTTCCTCAAATTCCTCCCCCCCCACCTTCCTCAACCCACCACCCTTTCAAACCCTTTTAACCTTTCAAACCCTTTAAACCTTTAAACCTATAAACCATAATCCAACATGTCAAAGTCCTCTCTTGCCACAGCCCCCCCTTCTGTGTCAAGTCTGATTTCGGCTGCAAAAGTACAAACACTTTTTCTGTCCCGTACCGATTCTTACTGCATCTTACCGCATTGTACCGATTCTTACCGCATTGTACCGCATCTTACCCAAACTTACCGATTCTATAACAGCCTGAAAAGCCAACAAACTAACAACCCAAGGCATCGCCTTGGGTAAATAGTCAACTCTCAAAAATTCCTCTCGAGCATAGCATCTGTAGGCTGCAGTAGTCGGAAGTATCTCAGTATCAACAACCCGACCATACGACGAATCGGCTTGGCAAGCCGTCCGTTGTTGGCACAGTATAGACCCTTGAAGGCTTCTTCAAAGACATTCCATTCTATCTTGTTGGCCAGTTGGTGCAGCTTATGTTTCTGGTCCAACTGCGATTTCAGGTCGAAGAACAGCGTCTGCTACTGTGGTTAGGTGCGTTTTGTGTACATATTTTTGCAGGTTTTTCGATGTAAAGATACATTTTTTTGCAAACCACACAAGCTTTTTAACACTTTATTTTATTAACAACCAAATTATTGATAGTTTTTTAGGCTCGACTAATAATATATGATTAACCATTATAAGGCCTTAGTTTTATTGCCAATTAAAGATTCAATTATTTCCCTCTCTTTCAACGACGCTATTTTTATTATTCCATTAGAATAACCTTCAATACACATTTCACCATCTGGAGAAATTCTTCTAGCCGTCAATTCTGGGTTTCTTGTGTCCAACGACTCTGGATCAAAATCAAATTCTTCTGGCGAAACAAATTCTGCGAGAATATCATTAGGATGCTCTTTTATATAGTCATCAAAACATGTTCCTGTTTTTATTATGTTTCCATGTTTGTCAAAAAGGATATACCGATCACCATAATAACAACGCGAAATACAATAATTACCATCTGCTGTCATAAACAAATAAGCATTCCATGGATGAGGAGGTCCTGTCTCAGGATCTTCAACATAAACAGATTTGACTACCTTGCTTTCTAAATCAATAGTATTAACGCAATTATATCCAGATATAACCCATAATTGTTTTCCATCTTTTGTAAATGCTACATCTACCGGAGCATCCATGATTTCTTTCTCAAATATCATTTTTCCTAAAAGTAGATCCCAAACGTATGTTTTCCCATTATCACATGCAACTGCTGCATATCTGCTACATATGTTCACACCATTGGCAAAAGAACCTACATTAAATGTACAATTCTTATTATCATCTAAAAACTTCCATGAATAAACCTTACCTCTTGACGATATACACATGTTGTTAGAGTCGTTCCAAAATACAGAATCACAATCTTCATATCGAAATACATGAATCGCTTTTGATGATTGGGCTGAATAAACTACAATTTCACTCCTTTCTGGATAGTAAAGGTGAAAATATTTATCATTGGGACTAAATGATGATTTTACGGGCTCGGAAAAGTTTGAGTAAGTTGTTTGTAAAACGATACGTTGATCATTCGTAAAATTCACATACCATGTTCCCTCAAATGCACGATATCCTTCATGATAAATTATGGACTTACCGTTGCTTGACAACGCCATTGGATAAGTCATCCACGGATACCACCTCCAACAGCTAACAAAGTGTTCTACTCGACCTGATTCAAATGAATAAATTCTTATCCCTGCTTTATCTGGAGTATAGGAAACATCGAAATCATTATTTTCATATTCGCCATCTACATAAGCAGCGATGTATGACAAGCCTCTATTTGTTATAATGTTTAGATCTGGCTCGCCCCAAATAGTATCTGTTGTATTGCTCTCCTTACTATGGATGTAAAGTACTTGTGCATCTTCCTGCTGATGAAAATTTACATTTTTATAGTTTTTAAATAAAGTGCACAAATCGGAAGTCCTTTTTTCTACCGATTCTGAAATATCAACTAACAACGCATTACTTGTCAAAATAGAATCACATATAGACTCTTTAATGTTTTTGATATCATTTAATTGTACAGAATCGAATAACCCAATACTCTTTTCTACATCATTATATACTACCAATGCCATTTCGGGCTTACCCTGTGACAAATATGTTTTTATAAGAGAAATATTAAGACTCACATTGGCTTTCAAGACATTATTTCTTTCTTCTGCCAGTAGTTTATTCGTTAGAATCAGAGAATCTTTTTGCTTCTGAATACTATCGTTTTTCTTAGCTAACTGAACAGAATCGGCCTGTATCCTTAATACGTGATTAGCCAAAGTCAAAGAGTCCTCTCTCAAACGATTGGCTGCATCCTCTAATTTAATATTTTGATTTTCAATAATCCTATTCTGTTTTACGAAATAACCACCTATGCCGAGTCCTAATAAAGCCAGAAATACGGATCCCCCTATCCACATCCATCTTTTCCGTCTTTGCTCCCTTTCATATCTTTGCCATAGTACATCAAAACGAAGATTAAACATGCGAGCCACAACCTTGATGGCTGCTGCATCACGTCCCATCTCATTGATATTTGCGGCAAGTAGTTCTTTGCTTCCAGTAAGGTTGAGCAAAGCTTGAGGGTAACATTCTGTTGCTGTATCAGTAGAAAACGGATTACCTTCAATGACAAAAGGAATGATAAGATCTGCACGTCCAAGGTCGATAAATGTCTGCGCTTCTTTGCATACCCATGGACTTTTAGCACTACGAGGAGAACACACGACAATCAGCCATTCTGAATTACGTAGTGCATTATCTATCTCTTCTGCCAGCAAACCTGGATTGAGATCTGTAACATCCCTAAAAGTAGGACGAATATTCTTTGGCAAGTCCGTTCGACCATTAAGATTCGTCGGGAACCGATAGTGTTCCAACTTATCCTGTAGCCACTTCGCCCACTTCTCATCCTCACGCTTGTAGCTAATAAATGCGTAGTATTCTTTGTTATCTTTGTCCATAATCACAATAATTATCCTAATCAGTTGGCTATATTCCAACAACCTAGCGAAATAACATCTGACCACTACTCCACTCTAGTATGATTGTATTGATTCTCCAGATCTAATGAAATTAATTTCTCCACGACTGCCTTTGCCTTTTCTTCATCGGATGTTATTTCACTCAAATCCAAAAAGTTTCCGTTTTGGTAAAACGAAGGAATATATTTAATACTTTCTTTAGATATTATGACGAGAAGAATCATTTGGGGTGCAATTTCATATGCATGTTCAAGTTCTTCTTGGCCAAAATATGATACAGACTCACCAATAAGATATAATAAATAGCCATTTGAGAGTATCGACTCTATCGCATCTCTCTTTACCTGAATCAAGCCTTCACGTCCCTCGAAATAGCGATACCACTCTTGCGTTTCTAAAAAAGTCGTATCAGTTGAATTAAATCCTTGAAGCTTCAGATTCTTGCAGATTAATTGCGCTAATCCTCTGTCGTAATGATTGTAACTCAAGTATACGTTTGTTCTTATTCTAAAAGGCTTTATCAATTGAATAACATCATCTTGTATACTTTCACTATCTAAATCCAAGGACGACAAATCAACAATTTCATACATTCGATGACGCTCTTTGATATAACTGACTTCAGATTGCACAAACTTTGATGCTTGTGCGTTGGGACTATCGCATAGGATGAACCTCTTCCGGGCATCAATTTCGCGTTTTAACAAATCATTAATCTCATCTTCATCCTCCAAACACTTCAGGTAAAACAATATGGGACGAAATCCACTTTCTTCAAGTGCATTCCTTACCAAGCGAACTCGATCAAAGTCTTTAGTAGAATGTGATACAAACACCCAAAAGCCGTCTTCTATGTTACTTTCTTTCATTATCATCTTTTACTTTTCGTACATTCCAAAAAAGATTCCTTAGGCCATTCATTTCCTATTATTGCAATTCACTTAATCATTGCTTTCCATAACAATTTTGGAAAAACGCTTGATGATGGCACATAAAGCATTGGTTCAGCCTCTCTTATTGTATAAGTTCCTGTCACAAATGGGATAAACGAACAATTGTATGGCCTCAAAATACTTGTTATTGGATTTTTATTTGAGAATATTTCCATAAGTCCAGGATACTCATTAATAATTTGTTTTAATACACCCAAACTATTGATTCTTGTTCTACCTTCCAAGAAAGGAGTCTTGTCTATTTTGTTGGCAACTATAATCACCCTATCCTTGGGGGAAACTAATGTTTGAATACACTTTATTCTTTCAACATATTCTCTCCTTTGCCTAGGATTCCTCCAGTAAGGCTCTAACATTATAATCCATATATGGGGATTCTCTGAATTAAGGATTTGATTGAAATAATAAGGAGCTGTATTTAATCCATAATTCATTATTAGTTCGCCTGCAAGATCTACTACTTGTATAACACATCTTCCTTCTTTCATAATCTTCACCAACATACAATCAAATAAATTAGTCCCTCTTGCTGCATAACCTGAATTAATGAGTCCTTGAAAAGAATCACATACATCACGATATATATTATCGTCCACAGACCGGAAAGACCTATCTGGAGACACGGAATATCCCTGTTCCACCAGATATCGCACCAGACGGACTAAGGTCATGGTCTTTCCTACGCATGCTGGTCCCAAGAGTACTGCCAAAGGTGTCATGCTATCTGCAATGCTTATTGAAATATCATTAATATCATTCTTCCAAAATATTTTTGGATTATCATTAAACCCTTCTGCATATATATCATCAATAAGAGACGATTTTTCAGCACTTGAAATAATGACTGAGTCTTTTGCACTTTGAGGGGATTCAACATTTTTTTCAAGACTCGTTTGGTCTAACTTTAACGACCCGCATTCCTCCCATTGAATATCAACATCTTTTTCCTCTGCCAGCTCAATATGTTCTTTAATCAATTTTGTTTCTGACGTTATGGAATTCACTCCTTTAAATCGATAATCTCCTTTTCGCGAAACGGGGAGATAATACGGTTCATCCGACATACCTTCCAAACTACAAACTAATTTGCCCTCCTTATATACTTGACAGCTCTCATTAGAGTAAAATTTGAAAACAGATGTGACTTTATCCTGTATATTAGGCTTTGAAAGTAGATATTCTTTTTCTATCAACTTATCAAGGTAAGCCTCAAAGAAAGAGAAGTTGAACTCTGGAGCATGCTTAAAACTAAATTCCTTTAACTTATCAGGGAAAAAATCCTCTGATGGCATCTTGTAGCCATTAAGCAGTATGGGGATGATGTTCTTTTTCTTCTCCAAAGCAAAGGCAATTTCATGACAGAACCAATCCTTCTCTTCCCAGTTCTCTTGCTGGCAACCGTCCAACGAGCTTTCTTCCAAGATGACAAAAACATCCTTGGCGTTTTCAATATAGTTCAGCAATTGCACATTAAAATTATCCCTCCCCATTTCTTCAAGGTCAAAGAAGGTGGAGTAACCTCGAGTAGTCAGCCTATAATATAGGTTGTTCGCTGTTGGTAAACTCTTGCGTTTATAGCTTATGAATATGTCAAAGTTTGTATTATTCATAATAGTTCAACAATCATTTTTTCGGCTGCAAAGTTACGTTTATTTTTCGATATAGCAAAATGTGAGAACTTCTGTTAATCTCATTTTAACAGATGCATCCAAACACAAATCCTGCAAAGTCTTGATTTAAAACAATATGCTCCGTCCCATACTTAAACGAACATTCTGATACCGCGTCAATCCATGACGCAGATGTGTCCCTCTTATCCTGCCGTGACGGTGATGAGGTCTTTGAGGTGGGTTTGGGCGAGGGATTGGAGTTGGGCGGGGGTGGTGTGGGTGATGGCATCTAGGAGGCTGGTGGCCAGGGGGTCGGTCCCAATACTGGGGTCGACGACATGGGTCGATGCCATTTGGCGGTAGCGTTCCGAGACCTCGAACACGCCGTCCATGCTGCGGATGAAGTCGCCCATCATGTAGTTGCGCACCCGCTCTAGCTCCTCCTCCGAGATAAGCTCCGTCTGCAGGCGGTGTATCTCCTTGAAAATCTCGTCGACAGCAGCATCTGTCGCCTCCTTCGCTACGTCAGCAGTGATATAGAACACGATGCTGCCACGGTATATCTGCGTGGTGCTGTAAATACCATAGGTGTAGCCCTTATCTTCACGGATGTTGCTCATCAGCCTCGAGCCGAAATAGCCTCCCAACACCGTGTTCAAGACCATAAACTTAGAGAATTGAGAATTTCTATTCGCACTGTCAGATACATACCCCGGCACTTCATCCCATCCTTCTAAAGAAGAAACGGGTAGCACTCGCCCGATGCGGATGGTGGACTGGACCGAATTGGGGATTGAGAATTTCTCCGAGACGGTTCTTGGTCTCGGCATAGTGTAAATCTTGGGATTTGCACTCTGCACTCGACTGACGAACCGTTGAGAATTGAGAATTGAAGGATCATACCCCGGCCTTGCGGCCACCCCTCTCAAGAGGGGACGCTGTCGCAATAAACTATTCTCCTCTTTTATCTCTCCACTTTCTGCTCCTACAAGGGGACTTGGGGACGGCAGGGGTGGCTCGTTGTGACTATGTGAAAGGGAGGGTGAAAGGTATTGGTCGGCAAGCGACAACAACTCCTCATCTACCATGCCGCTCATCACCAGATGGGCGGTGTCGAGGTGATAATGCTGATGGATGAAGTCGGTGACGGCATCGAGCGTGAGCACGTCCACATCCTCTGGCATTGCGTATGTACCCAGCGGATGCTCAGTGCCATACAGCAGCTCATAAAAACGGTTGCGCGCCACGTATGAGGTCTTCTGCAATCCCACCGCCAACTGCTGACGACGACTGGCACAGATGGCTTCAAACACCTTGGAATTGTCTGATTGCTTGAATGCTTGATTGTCTAAACTATAAGTATCAAACATCTCGCGTATCAACTCAAACAGCTCCTCCGCATAACGACGCAGGAAATAGAACGACAGATTGCCCACACACACGTCCGTCGTCTTCTCCACCACGATGCCACGAAAATCCAAGAACTCCGCCACCTCGCCCGCATCGCGTTTTGCCGTCGTCTCGCCAAAGAGGCGGTTGGCAACATACGCCTGACTCTTATATTTCTGATAGCGGCTGCCCGCCTCCACAGTGATGTCGAGCTTTACCAGCCCGAGCGCGTTGTTTGGGAAATAGCAGAACGTCTGCCCGTTGGGGAGAAGATGGGTCTGCGGAACAAGGGAATTGAGAATTGAGAATTGAGAATTGAGAATTGAAGATTCAGACGTAGCCATTTTTCAACCCTAAACATTAAACGTTAAACTTAAAATATCGCACTGAGCTTTACATTAATCTGCCTAGCGGTGAGGTAGTTGGGCACAGGGTGGTAGTGGTTGGTGTAGTCTGCGACCCAAAGGAACGACACCACGTTGTGGTAGTCAAACAGGTTGAACACCTCGATGCCCACCGCAATGTCGTCGAACACACGCCCGAGTTTCGAGTTGCGCACCCGCTCAAATCGGTTGAGCTGTATCGTGTTGCCCCAGTCCACACGGAAGTATGGTGGCAGTCGGTACTCCACCGCGCGGTTGGTCTGGTAGGGATGGGTGACAGGGGTACCCGTGCCGTATATCAGGCTGAGGCTCATGCGCCAACAAGGAATCTCGGGCATATAGTCCTGCAAGAATATCTTAAAGTTAAACCGCTGGTCGGTAGGTCGTGCAATCCAACCCAGACCATCGCCCATGATGTCCTCCTGCGTCTTCAGATACGAGACGCTCGCCCACGATTCCAGCCCCGGTGCGAACTCGCCATTGATGCGCAGTCCTGCCCCAGCGGCATAGCCCACCGCCTCTTGGTCGGGGTTGTAGCGCACCCGCAGGTTGTCGATAGTGTACGGCACCAGATGGGTGATATACTTGTAATAGACATCGGCGGTGAGGCTGAAAGGCTTGTCCCACAGGTGGAACTTCCAATCCACCGCCCCCGTCGCCTGATAGGAGCATTGTGCCGGCAGGTCGGTACGCAGCGTGCCGTCGGTCCGGCGCATCTCGCGGTACTGGTTAGGCTGCTGATATAGGCCCATCGTCAGTCGATAGAGAATGTCGCGTTTGCCTTGTGGCTTGAAGCTCGCCGACAAACGTGGCGACACGATAAATTGCGAATTAAGAATCGAGAATTGAGCATTTTGAGGGTCGGAGACAACGTAATACTGTCCGCGCACGCCCGCCGTCAGCTTCACCTCGTCGTCGTGACGGGTATAGAGGCTCACCTCGCGCTGCGCATAACCGATGCCGCGCAGGTTGACGATGCGGTTGTCGGCATTGCACGCCAGCTGCAGCACAGGGTTGAACACCACCGTGTCGTCCAGTCCGGGTGTGTGGTGGTCGGTCGGGTAACTGTAGCCCGCGCTGTCCACCCACTTCCACTCGCGCATACGGTCAGAGACCTGTTCCACCTGTGCCTTCACGCCAAAGTCCCAGCTGCCCAGCAGGGCATACTTCACCGCCTTCAACTCCGTGCTGTAGATTCCGCGGTCGAGGCGGTTGCGCGCATGCTCGAGGAATGTGCCCACACCACGGTCGAAATGGTTCGTGTCGCCCGCCTGCTCGCCCACGCCCACCTCATAGAGCATATATTGGTCCTGAATGTCATACAGTTCCTGCTCGCTGACCCGTTGTGCCGAGGTAATCCAGCGCAACTGCAGGTCGTCGTTGGGGTGATAGTCCACCGCAAGCGAACCCAACAGCGTGTTGTAGCGGTCCACCTCCTGCCCGTCGAAATAGACGCGCAGCTCGTACCACTCGGTAAAGGCACCGAACGACGTGGTCGCTGCGAAGGGCAAAAGGCTGTAGCGGTTGCGGGTCCATATTGCCAACAGCGAGATGTCGAGGCTGTCGTTCACCTTATAGCCCAGCACCGTCTGAAGGTCGGTGTAGTTGCTGGTATACTGCCCCTCGGTGTCGAGGCTGCGGAAGAGATACTTGTTGCTATGCTGGCGGAAGCCCACGCTGTAGCCAAAGCGGTCGCCCACGCGGCCCTGAGCCGACGCGCTGCCACCCAGAAGCGAGAGCGACAGCGAGTGCCTACGCTCCACCGGGCGGCTGTAGATGATGTCCAGCACCGACGACATACGGTCGCCATACGTGGCGTCGAAGCCTCCCGGCGAGAACAACACATGGTCCACCATGTCAGGATTGATGATGCTCACCCCCTCCTGCTGACCGCTCCGCACCAACTGCGGACGGTACACCTCCACACCGTTGATATACACCAGATTCTCGTCGAACGAGCCGCCCCGAACCGAATACTGCGACGACAACTCGTTGTTCGAGCTCACGCCGGGCAGCGTCTTCAGCAGTGCCTCCACCCCTGCCGTCGGTCCCACGGGGTTCTCGATGCGCTGCAGGTTGATTTGTGTGAACGCCGACGCGCGGATGCGCTCGTCCGTCACCTCCACCGCCTCCAGCTCTGTGGCGGAGTGCTGCAGCTCGATGTCGAGCGTGCGGCTCTCGCCTTTGGCAAGTGCCAGTCGAAACTCCTGCGGCTCATAGCCTGTGCAGGAGACCCGCACCGTGATGCTGTCGGTGCCGCGCACCGCAAAACGGTAATAACCCCGGCTGTCGGTCACGCCGCCGTAGGGCGTCCGCGCACTCACCACTCCCACGTTGGCAAATTCCACCGCCTTGCCCTCAGAACTGACACGACCCTTCAATTCCTGTGCCTTTAGAGGCACAAAGAAGGTCGACAGCAGCGCGACAACAGATATGAAAAACAACTTGTTCATTAAAAAAAGTAGATTAGTAACGATAGATTTGAAAAAAAATTGTACTTTTGCAAAATATTTCTGACATCACTTTTGCACCACAATGCACCTCAAACTCCAACACCCCGACCCCTCCCCGACGCTGTCGCACGACTGCGCCGAGCACCCATTTTCCTCCCCCATTTATCCGACACTTATCCGTTCGTTATCCGATCGTTTGCCGTTCACGAATAGAATAACTAACGGCAAACAAACGATAAACATATAACTATCAACCAGATAAGACAAAAGCGTGGAAATCAATCAAAAGTCGAACATACGTAATAAAATAATACACAACACAATATGAAATACAAACTGATTATTCTTGCGCTGATGATGGTGGGCATTGCCTGCCAGGCGCAGAACAAGATTGACGACCAAGGCCGCAAACAGGGTCACTGGGTCAAGACCGACAAGCAGGGAAACAAAATCTATGAGGGCGACTTCGTCGACGACATGGAAGCCGGCACCTTCACCTACTTCTTCCCCGACGGCACCGTGCGCATCATCAACGAATACATTGTGCCGGGCAAGGTTTGCAAGCACCAGGTCTTCAACCAGAAAGGCAATAAATTGGCAGAAGGCAACTTCAACCAGAAGAACCGCGACGGGCTGTGGAACTTCTATTCCGAGAGCGGCAAGCTTGTGAAACTGACCACTTACAAGATGGGCGTGCGCCACGGGCTGCAGGTAATCTTCACTTCCGCAGGCGACACCGCCGAGGTGTGCACATGGAACGACAACCATCGCCACGGCCGTTGGTGGAAGCGCATCGGCAAGCAGGGCTACATTACCGCCACCTTCGTCCACGGCGGCATTGAGGGGCGGCTGATAGAGTACAACGACGCGCAGCAGCTGGTGCGCGAGGGCTTCTACACCAAGGGCGAACGCAACGGCACCTGGAAATACTACGACAAGGGGCAGCTGGTGGTCGAAGAGGACTGGACGATGGGTCGCCTGCGCGACCGCCGCGTACGCCTATTGCTGCCGGAGGAGCGGTTTGTGTCAATCTTCGACATCGACTACATGGCCCCACAGGGCAACAGCAAGACTGTCGTATACCTTCAGAATCACAGAAAACTTATCCACCACGAAGGCACCGACGTGCTGTACGGACGAATTGGCAACGACCGTTTCACGCTTGCCAACAAGGAGGCGCGCATCATGGTGGCGACCGACCTTATCGTGGGCACCACGCTTGACCGTGAAGGACGCGAAATCCTGAACCTCGACCCACGTCCCGACTTTGACGTCTTCCCCGACGACGACTGCATGAAGATGCTGCACAGTATGCAGCTGCACCAGCAGACCATCGAGGGCGGCGGGGCGTTCGACTTCGACCGTTGAGAATCGAGATAATGAGAAAACGGGCTGACGAAAAACAAAAAATGGGACTCCTTGCGGTGTCCCATTTTCCCATTAAACACTATTACAAAATCCTTATTATGAACCTAAATATTTCTGTATGAGATTTTAATACACTTTCCTTATCTCTTGAAAGCGGGTGCAAAAATACTATATTTTGTCCACATAGCAAAACAAAAAAGCCCTTTTAACCATTATTAACAGCCATGACAATAGCTTTCCACACACTTGGATGCAAGTTGAACTTTGCCGAGACAAGCCATCTGCAGCGACAGTTCGAAAAGGCGGGCTTCGACATTGTCGACTACCACCACCGTGCCGACATCTATGTGGTAAACACCTGCACCGTCACTGCCGTCGCTGAGAAGAAGTGCCGCACCGCCATCCGTCAGGCGGTGGCGCAAAATCCCGACGCGGTGGTTGCCGTCATCGGCTGCTTTGCACAGAACGATGCGGCGCAGATAGCCCGCATCACCGGAGTCGACATCATTCTGGGTAACGACCGGAAGCACCTGCTGCCCGAGATACTTGCCCAGCAGGGCTATGCACCCACAGGCCGACAGACCATTGACACACAGGAGCCTCACTCATTCCAACTATCCTATTCGGGAGGCGACCGCACACGCACCTTCTTCAAGATACAGGACGGCTGCGACTACTTCTGCAACTACTGCGCCATACCGTTTGCGCGTGGGCGCAGCCGCAGTGCCACCATTGCTGAGACGGTGGCAATGGCTAAAGAGATTGCCACTACCGGAACCCGCGAAGTGGTGCTGACAGGCGTGAACACCGGCACTTTTGGCAAGGCACACGGCGAGGCGTTCGTGGAACTGTTGCGGAGGCTCGACGACATCGAGGGCATACTGCGCTACCGCATATCGAGCATCGAGCCTAACCTAATTACCGACGAGATTATCGACTTTGTGGCGGCCTCCCGAGCATTCCTCCCCCATTTCCACATACCCTTGCAGGCGGGGTCGGACAAGGTGCTGAAGCTGATGCGCCGACGCTACGACACCGCACTCTATGCCAGCCGACTGGAGCATATCAAAGCGGTGATGCCCGACGCGTGCATCGCCGCAGACGTTATCACGGGCTTCAACGGCGAAGACGACGACACCTTCGAGCAGAGCAAGGCGTTTATCGACAGCCTGCCCATCTCCTACCTGCACGTGTTTCCCTACTCCGACCGCCCCAACACCGCCGCACTGAAGATGGCGGACAAGGTGCCGGTGCCCATCCGCAAGGCTCGAAGCCTGGAACTGCATACCCTCTCTAACCACAAACGCCACGCCTTCATAGAGAGCCAGTTGGGGAAGGAACGCAAGGTGCTGTGGGAACACAGCCCACATCCCGGCGAGGCGGGTGAGACCATGCAGGGGTGGACAGATAATTACATACGGCTGCAACGTCCGTTCGATATGACGATTGCCGGCACGATTACGCCATTTTTGGTGGAGAATTCAACAATTGTTGATAACTTTGCTTGTGATGAATGAATATTAAGTAGTATTTTTGATTTTTAAAACACCAACGCACCACGTTACGTAAGAAACTAGAATACAATTAATAATATACCATATAATATTCATCATCAAAAAATTATTTTCTACAAATGAGCGGTCTATTTGGAGTAATCACCGAAAAGCCCTGTGCCACCGACCTATTTTATGGCACCGATTATCATTCCCATCTGGGCACCCGCCGTGCCGGCCTTAGCACCATCGACAATGGGAGGATGCACCTCAACATCCACAACATCGAGAACACCCAGTTCAAGACCAAGTTCTCCACCGACATCCACGAGATGCTGGGCGACAAAGGTATCGGGGTCATTTCCGACACCGACGCACAGCCCATCGTGTGCAACTCGCACCTCGGACGTTTCGCTGTCGGCACCGTGTCGCGCATCAACAACATCGACGAACTGGAGCAGCTCTGCCTAAGCAGGAACCAACAGTTCACCGAATTGAGCATGGGGAGCACCAACCCCTCGGAGCTTATCGCCCTGCTGGTCACCCAGGGCAAGGACTTTGCCGACGGTATCCGCAATGTCTACGAGCATGTGCGGGGCAGCGTCTCGTTCCTCATCCTCACCAACGAGGGCATCATCGGAGCCCGCGACCGACTGGGCCGCACACCCCTCACGGTGGGCTGGCGCGACAACGACTACGCCATAGCCTCTGAGAGCCACAGCTATGTGAACCTTGGCTTCACGACACAATATCACATACAGCCGGGCGAAGCCGTCCTCGTCACCCACGACGGCATCCGCCAACTGGTAGCCCCCGGCGAGCAGATGCAGATATGCTCGTTCCTGTGGATATACTACGGCTTCCCCTGTGTGGAATACGAAGACATCAATGCCGAAGAGGTGCGCTACCGTCTGGGCGAGGCCATGGGCAAGAGCGACGACGTGGAGGCCGACTATGTGTCGGGCATTCCCGACTCGGGCGTGGGCATGGCACTGGGCTATGCCATGGGTCGCGGCATCCCCTACAAGCGCGGCATCCTCAAATACACCCCCACCTGGGCACGCAGCTTTATGCCTGTCGACCAAGAGGCACGCAACCTAGTGGCAAAGATGAAGCTGATACCTTCGCGCAAGATGCTCGAAGGCAAGGAGGTGGTGTTCTGCGACGACAGCATCGTGCGTGGCACACAATTGCGCGACCAAACCCGTATGCTCTACGCCAACGGCGTGAAACGCATCCATATACGCATCAGCTGCCCACCGCTGCTGTACGGGTGCAACTTCCTTAACTTCTCCACCTCCAAGACCGACCGCGAACTGATTACCCGCCGTGTTATCGAAGAGCTGGAGGGCGGACAAATCCGCAACCTCGAAGCCTACCGCGACGAAACCTCCAAGGAATATGCCACC
>JAEEGL010564080.1_pt1 | contig 19716 bp, 26 predicted proteins | sample 9134231 | NCBI WGS metagenome assembly JAEEGL01 (sample SAMN16246548, study PRJNA631951) | gut metagenome | biome: gut microbiome; feature: rumen; material: fiber-attached | host: Bos | place: Iran: Karaj | collected 2018-10 | reverse complement strand
TGAGAGAGAACCTTTTAATGGAATTGGAAAACCGGAACCATTACTTAATAATTTAAGTGGGTTTTGGAGTAGGCGGATAGATGAAAAAAATAGGATAGTATATAGAGTAAGAGATGGACATTTGGAAATTGCTCAATGTGGTTCTCATTATAGGGATAAATAAGGAGATAGCGAGGGCTATCTCTTTTTTTAAAAAATAATGTAAAGTATGCTTGACATATTTTAAAATAGGAGATATAATGAATGTAAAGTTAACTTTACAATATTTTGGAGGTGATGCAATGAATAATCGCATTGAAGAAATACGAAATATGAAAAATATTCGACAAGAGGACCTCGCAAAATCTCTTGGAGTCTCGCGTCAGACAATTAGTTCACTAGAAAATGGTAGGTATAATCCGTCGATAATGCTTGCGCATAAAATTGCACAACTTTTTGGTATGACGATAGAAGAAGTATTTATTTTTGAGGAGGAATAATTATGTATTATAATAATAAAAGATTGGCGTTAAGTATTTTTTGGGTACTACTTGGAGCAACTTTATTAGGGTTATCTATTGCTGAGATATTAAATGATTCAGTTTATTCTGGAATGGGTGGAGCCCTTATGGCTATTGGTATTCTTCAAATAGTTAGAATTGTAAGATATAGAAAAGATGAGAAATATAGAGAAAATATAGATACAGAAATAAAAGATGAGAGAAACGTATTTTTGCGTATGAAAAGTTGGGCTTGGACTGGATATATTGTTGTATTGGTTGAAGCAATTGGTTCTGTTATTGCTATGGTACTTGGACAGGAAACAATTCAACTAATGCTTGCATATTCTGTATGCCTTATAATATTTGTTTATTGGCTTGTATATATAATTCTTAGTAGAAAGTACTAACTCTACGCTAAGTAGGTTGTAAATCTTAGCGGTTCCTTTATAATTTTAGTTGGAGGTAGATAGTGATGAATAATTATATAACAGGAAAAATTATAAAGGAGCTAAGAGAAAAACAAGGACTAACTCAACTTGAATTAGCAGATATTATTAACGTTAGTGACAAAGCAGTAAGTAAGTGGGAAACTGGAAAAGGATTACCAGATATTACTTTAATTGAGCCTTTGGCTAAAGCTTTAAAAGTCTCTGTTATTGAGCTTATGAATGGAGAATATATAACAAACAAAAACGAGTCTAGTAATATGCTAAAATCTAAGTTCTCTGTATGCCCGGTTTGTGGAAATATAATTCATACAATGGGGGAAAATATAAACTCTTGCTGTGGTATTAATTTACCTATTTTAGAGGCAGAAGAAGGGGACAATATAACTTGCGAGATGGTTGAGAATGAGATCTTTGTTTCGCTTAACCACGAGATGAGTAAGGAACATTATATTTCATTTATTGCATATGTTGCAAACGATAGATGTGAGATTGTTAAATTATATCCAGAGCAAAATGCTGAGGCTAGATTCTTAAGAAGAGGAAAAGGGATAATATATGCATATTGTAATAAAGATGGATTGATGAAGAAAAATATATAACTACGATTACAAAATTTTATTGAAAATGAAAAAATATTTTGGTATAGTGAATGAGTGATTAAAATATCAAGAGAGGGGTAATCGTATTTATGAAAAAGATTATTTTATTAGTATTTTGTTTGATGGTAATTCCTATGACATTAGCTTTTGCAGAACCAAGTAGTAGTGATTTAAAAACAGCACCTAGTATATCTAAATTAGAGATACATGATGACGGAGGCAATAACGTTTGGCTAGAAGTAACAGTACAAACTCCTGCTAACGTTCGTAGTGCAGTAGACTATTTTGAAAATCATGAATTAGGGTATAACCAAGCTGGGTATATAGGTGGAATTGAAATCCAATATTCAATTGATGGTAATGAATGGCAAGTATGTGGATTAGGCTATTCTCCAAATTATGAACAAGATGAAGATAATTGGAGTGGTATTTTTGAAACAGAATATTTAAATGAACTTCATGTAGATTCTGAAGTAAAAGCACAAGCAAGATATACTGGAGCAGATGCAAATGGAGACTTAAGATATAGCGATTGGTCTAATGTTTTAACATTAAATGAAAAAGTAGACTTTGCTGCGTCTACATGGGCTAAAGGCGAACTCGCTGATGCAGATAAAATGGGATTAATACCAGATAGATTAAAAGGCGAAGATTTAACAAAGCCAATTACAAGAGAAGAATTTGCTGCAGTTGCAGTTAAGGTTTATGAAGCATTAACAGGAAATACAGCAACACCAGCTGCAAATAATCCTTTTACAGATACGAGTGATACAGAAGTATTAAAAGCATATGATTTAGGAATTACATCTGGAACATCTGCTACAACATTCTCACCAACAGTAGTTCTAAATAGAGAACAAGCTGCAACGATGTTAACAAACACATATAAAAAGGCTACAATGCCTGGTTGGACAGCTGCTACAAATGGTGATTATACATTAAATTATGAGAAAAAGAATACTTTTGCAGATGATGATAAGATTTCTGCTTGGGCAAAAGATAGTGTATATTTCATGAATGCGAATAATATAATTAGTGGAGTTGGAGATAATAAGTTCGCTCCAAAGAACACAACAAGTGCTGAAGAAGCAATGGGTTATGCAAATGCAACTAGAGAACAGGCATTAGTTATTGCTTCTAAGATGGTTAAGAATTTGAAATAGAAAACAGAAAACCTCAGTAGGCTAAAGGCTTACTGAGGTTTATTTTTTTACGAAAAAGGAATTTATCTATCTTGAGAAAAGCTTTCTAATCTTTTTTGTAAATCTTTTTTTAATCGTTCTGCTTTATCTTGCCACTCTTTTGAATTAATTACGTCTAATCCTATTTTTGCTCTTCCGACATTTTTGGCATTCCCAAAAATGCTAGTTGCTAATTGAGATTCTGGATTTTTACGAACAAACTCTTCATCTTGCAATTCTTTTTTACTATATATTGTAGTACTAAAACCTAACTCTTCTAAAAAAACTAATTCTCTTTTTAATAATATTGGAGAAATCATATATATTTCTTTTATACCTTCAAATTCTTGAGTTTGTTGCAATTCTTGTATTTTCTTTAAAGCGTCTAAAAGATATAAATTAATTTGATCCATTTTAGCAGATAGTCCACTCAATGAGATTGAGTTTAAGTTACTAGGTAAATGTAAGTGAATAGTTGAACCTGTTATTCCATATGTAAACATTTGATTTATAGGTTTGTGAGAGGTAGCTTCGTGATGCAATTCTCTATGTATTCTTTTTTGCAAATAATTCCTTATATTTTCTTCTGTAGCACCAATTTCATTAACAATTGAATCTATTTTTTCATCAGACAATTCTTCTATTTTACTAATAAGCCTATCAACTATATCTCCATTATCTTGTGTTTTCATAGATTTTAATATTTCTACAGCGACTTCTTTATAATTTTTATTAGCCAAGACTTTCACCTCAATAAGATTATAACATATTTTGTGGCTTTTTGCAAAAATTGTGTTGTTAGGATGAATTTTTAGGTATACAAAAAATTATTAAATCATAGTATAATAATCATAGAAATTTGAAAGGAGAAAAAATATGGAACCATTGTATAAATTAACGAACAAATACACATATGAGGAGTATAAGAAGTTTAATAGTGCGGTTATTATGAGGAAAAAGACTTTGGTAATAACTATTATTGCAGTTTTGATGATATTAATTGGGGGAATACTACTTGAGAGTCTTTTCTTGATACTTTTTGCAATAATTTACCCAATACTTTTTGTTTTGTTTATGAATATTGGGGTTAAGCGGGTGTATAACTCTAATAAGATTTTAAAAGATTTAGATGTTAATTTTGAGTTTTATGATGACTGCTTTATTGTGAAACATGAAGCGGGAGAGGCAAAGATCCCCTACGATAAGCTAAATGAGATTATTGAGACAAAGACGAATTTTTATTTGATGATTGCGAAGAACCAAGGATATATGGTATTAAAGGAGAATATGCCAGAGGGATTCGAGGAATTTATTAAGAGTAAGAAGTAGTTAAAATATTGTTGCAAAATTTGTAGAAAAATGTAGTTTGGAAGAGTGAAAAAATATATAAATAATATTGACTTTTCCTAAAGATAATGTATAATATAACTTATAAGTTATATGAAAGGAGACATTTATGTAAGAGTACACTAGTATGATAAATGAAAAAAGAATAATATTAGAGACTTTAAGAGCTAAATTAAAGGATGAAGAAACAAAAACTATAATAACGGATGAGTGTTTGGAAGAAATGTATAATATACTCGAAAATGTTAGTGCTTGTAGAGATTTCGCGGCAGCTTTACAAGCTGATATTGCACGTTACAACGAACACAGGGCGGAACTTTTAGGGACGAAAAGGGCGTTTGAAACATTAACTTTAGATGCTAGACAAAAGAAAATAAAAAAAGGACCCGATAATATGTGTAGGTATAGATATGGGAAAAGGGGGCATAATAATAAAAATATAAGATGCATATATTTTACAGATGAGAAAACTGGATGGAACATATTTTTGAAATGCTTCGTTGAAAAGAGTAATAAGGGCAAAAGAGGAGACTATAGAGTTGCTATAGATGAAGCAATACAAAGATATAATGAAATTTATGGAGAGGAGTAATGAATGTTATGGGAATAAATTATGATAAGTTATTAAAGAGCAATAAAGAGTACAAAGTAGATAAAGAGCTCTTAAAAGAGATCGAGTATAACGAAATTTTATTTATTATTTCTAAGGAGTTAGTTAATTACCGAGATGAGAACAAATTAAAACAAGAGGATTTAGCGAAAAAATTAAATGTTAGTCAAGTAATGGTTTCAAAGATGGAATCAGGAAAGTATAATTATACAATTAAGACTTTAGTTAATTTATGGAACAATTTATCATCAGAAAAAATAAATTTTGGTGAGATATTGTTAAAGAAAATAATTAGTAAAGTTATTAAAAATTATATTTCAATTAGAGTAGAACAAAATCAGCCACGTGTTGATGAAAAGTTTGATTACAATGAAAAAAGTACTAAAAAAGAAAATATAAATGCTCCAGAAGTTTATACTATTGAAAAAGAGGATATACTTGAATTAAGAATGGCATCTTAGATAGGAGGATAAATTAATGGAAGAAAAAAATATTAGAGCTGCTTTTCAATTTGTAGATAGTTACATAAGAAATAGTAGTTTTAAAATACATAATAGAAATCTTGAAAATAGTAAAATGGATCTTGGAATAGAAGTTAGCATTTCAAATCTAAAAGAAAATAAAGAAGAGCTTTCTGCGGAATTAAGATTAAAAAATTCAGTAGACGTAATTGATGATAATGGAAATCGATTGGTAGAAATAGAAGTTGAAATGGCTGGAATTTTTAGGGCTCATAATATGGATAAAGATAAATTTATGGAATTTATGAAGTTTAGTGGAACACCTATTGTATATCAGTCTATAAGAAGCTATATAATGAATATATCTGCTTTGGGTGGAATTGAAACTATAAGGACTCCGTTAATAAACTACGTTGAATTTTTTAAGGGTGCTGAGCAAATTAAACAAGAAAATTGATAAAAAAATCAAGAGGATATTTTTCTCTTGATTTTTTTAGTGAAAAAATTCTCTAAAAGAGTATAAATAATATAAAAATCAAAAATAACTATAAAAAAGATTAAAGTGATGATATAATTATTCATGGTATGAGAAAAATTTGTAGAAAAATGTAGTTTGGAAGTGAGGCTAGGTGGGAGAATTATTTGTAAAAAGTGTGCGGTTAAATAGGGAAGGTATAGATGAGAAAAAATACCCGTTTAATATAAAGTGTTTAAGGGGTTTGGAGGAGCTAAAGATAGATAACCCGGTTACCTTGTTTTATGGAGAAAATGGAGTAGGAAAATCTACATTAATAGAGGCAATTGCAATTGCCTTAGGATTAAATCCTGAAGGCGGAAGTAACAATATGCAATTCTCTAATTATGATGATTATTCAGAGTTATATAAGCATTTGGTAATAAGTAAGTTTGGAGTGCCTAAGACAAAATTCTTTTTAAGAGCCGAGTCGTTTTATAACGTAGCAACAGATATTAGTAATAATGGAGACTTAGTTCATACGACTTATGGTGGAGAAGATTTACATGAGTGTTCGCATGGAGAATCTTTTTTGAAACTTGTTGAACATAGATTTTGGGATAAAGGGTTATATATTTTAGATGAGCCAGAGGCGGCGTTATCTCCACAAAGGCAGATGACGTTGTTAGGGTATATACATGATTTAGCGAAAAAGGGTTCACAGTTTTTAATTGCAACACATTCGCCAATACTTCTTGCGTACAAGTATGGCAAGATAATAGATATGAATAACAATATGGAAGAGATAAAGTATGAGGATACGGAAGTTTATAAGATATATAAAGGTTTTTTGAGTAACCCGGATGGGATGCAGAAGGTTTTGTTTGAGGAATAAGGAGGGTAATATGGTTAAAATTGAGTTTGATGAAAAGAATAATAGGACTATAGCGCTTGATGATAATAAAATAATTGGGGAATGCGATTATATAGTGAGTGAGGATGGTTGGAATATAGTTCATACGGAAGTGGAGGAGACTTATAAAGGGCAAGGAATTGCAAGACAGTTGGTTAATTGTGTGTTAGAGAATGCGAGAGTAAAGGTTAAGGCAGATTGTTCGTATGCAAGGAGAGTTATAGAGGAGCAGTGATATATATGTCATTAGAGAGAGCAAAAGAATATTTAAAGAAGTTTGGTTTAGATGGAAAGGTTATGGAACTTAACACTTCTTCTGCAACTGTTGCAGAGGCAGCAAATGCTATAGGGTGTAAAGAGCAAGAGATTGCAAAGACTATATCTTTTTTGGTAGAAGACAAGCCGATTTTGATTGTTGCTACTGGAGATTCGAAGGTAGATAATGCAAAGTTTAAGGCTGAGTTTGGTGTAAAGGCGAAGATGATTCCTTTTGAAGAAGTAGAAGGAATGATCGGACATGCTGTTGGTGGTGTGTGTCCATTTGGGATTAATGATGGAGTTAAGGTGTTTTTGGATAGTTCGCTTAAGAGGTTTGAGGTGGTGTATCCTGCTTGTGGTAGTTCAAATAGTGTGGTTAAATTAAAACTAGAAGAACTAGAGCAAGCTACAAAAGATGCAAAGTGGGTTGATGTATGCAAGGAGAGGGAGTAAGAGAAAAAGAAAGTATGGCAAAATAAATATAATTTCAAAATTATATTTAATATATTAAAGAGGATTGAAACTGTGAAAAAATATTTAGTTTAATTTAAAACTAAATATTTTTTTGAGCGGTTTTTGAAATATACGCAAAATATTTTTAAAATATTTGACAAATATTGTCGAATATGATATGGTATTGCTCGAGGGGAGAAATCATGAACAATAAAAAAGATAATTTCAAAAGAATAGCTGAAAAGCGCACTAATAAAGTAATAGAATCGATTTCAAAATTACAAAATCTAACCAATACATCTTTTTATGAGTACTCGTATGAGCAAATTGATGCAATATTTGAGGCAATACAACAAGAATTAGATAATCAAAAAAGGATTTTTGAAAATGACAAAAAGAAAGGTAAAAAGAGATTTGAATTATGATAAGTGAATTGTTTTTTTATGGGAAACTAAAAAATGTAAAAGATGTATTGATTTATGAAGAAGAATTTGTGATTTTTTATTTAAATGTGCATTTAAAATATAAAGAAAAATTTGATAAAAGTGAAGTTGAAAGATTGCTTGAAAAGTTTTATGGCAAAGAAAATGTTAAAAATAATATGATTTTGAAATTTTGTGATTCTAAATTTAAATCTGAAGGCAAAAATTATATTTTAGATATACCAGAAGAAGAATTGGAGTTTTATGAAAAAACAAAAATATTTGGTTATGATATCGAAGAATTGATAGGAATAGAGCAAAATAAATTATACGAAATTTTAGAAAAAGAGGTAACTAATAAAGAAATAAGTTTTTCGGAAAAGCTAAAGAAATGCTTAGTATATTATTATAAATTTGGCACATTGACTTTAAATAAAAGAATGGAATTGCTTTATAAATATTTTTATATTATAAAAAATTATTATAAAATATATAGAATTATAGATTCAAAGTTAGAAAATATTCCAGAATTATTCAATTCCTTAGAAATAATTGATTTAAATTTTACAGATCAACAACTCAGTTTTTTGATATTTAATAATATATTTACTATAAAAAATTTAAAATATACAGAAATTGATACATTAATAAGTGTTTTTTGCAATGATATTAAGCAGTTTATTGATGAAATGAGTAAATATGCAGTAGATAAAGAAGAATTGTTGAGTAAGTTGGAGGATAAATTCGAAAAAGCAATAAAACCAGAATGGGATTTGGTTTTACAAAAAAGATATAACGTAAATACAAATGAAAAAAGAACGTTAGCTGATATAGGAAAAGAATTGAACTTAAGCAGAGAAAGAATAAGGCAGATTGAAAGAAAAGCTATTCAAAAATTATTATATAAAAAAGATGAAATAAATAGATTACTATATTGCTTTTATAGAGATATAAATAAAGAAAATAAAGATTATATAACAATTGAGGAGTTTTATAATTATATTAAAGATGAAAGTCTAACAAAATATCTAGTTATAATATTGTATTCTGAAGAGCTTGACATGCGAATTAATGAAGAAACTAATATCATATATAATAATAAGGAAATAACTTTTGAAGAAATAAGAAAAGGAATTGAAGAGCAACTTGAAAATATTATTGTCAAAACAGATGTAGAAGAATACGATATTATTCAAAAAAATATAATAAAAAACAATTACAGATTATATCAAGACAAAATGTTTGTAAAAAAAGAGTTAAGTATTAGATATATATATGTAAATGAAATAAAAGAAAATTTTATAGATGGCTATGATATCGGAAGTGAACAAGATTATTATAAATTAGTTGATATTTTAACTGATAAATATGGAAGTATAGAAGTTCCATCTATGCATTCTATACAGGGAATGATAGATAGAAATGGATTTATTCAAATTGATAGAGGTAGGTATAAAGCTAGAGAATATGCTGCACTTATACCAGAAAAACTAGTTGATGAGATTACCGATTTTATAATTAAAAATCAACCTGTTATTGCTTATAGCTTAATATATGAAAAATTTAAGAATCAGTTAGAAAAGTTAGGGATAAATAATAGATTTTACTTGAAAGGATGTATTGATGAAAAATTACCAGAAGGATTTAATACTGGTCGAGATTTTATAAATACAGATTCAGAAGGGAATTATACTACATCTGACGTGATGAAAGAAATATTTAAAAGTTTTGAATGGTCATTTACAATAGATGATGTAAGAGAAAAAATGCCAGGATTGAAAGGGTATAATTATGAAAATTATGCTAAATCCGAAGAAGAAAATGGATTAATTCAAATTGGATCAAAAAGTTATATTTATGTGGAGAAGTTAAATATAACAGAACAAACAAAACAAGAATTAAAAGAATATATAGATGATTTATTTGTAAAGTTAGATTCTAATATATTAACATCAAAGAAAATATATGCAAGTTTAAATATTATGAATAAAAATTTATATAATAAATTGAATATAACAGCAAGGTCTGGGGATTTTGAATTGTTTTCTATAATTCAGAACTTATATAAAAACGATTATTATTATTCTAGACCAATAATAAGCAGGGAAGAAGAATTTATTACAACATCATATATGTTAATTAAAGAGTATGCTAAGAGATTGAATATATTTAGCTATAATGACATAAAAAGATATATTTATAAAATGAATTTAGGCGGTCTTTCAAGCTATTTAAATTTTATGGATGATTTAAGTGATGAATATATTCAAATAAATAAAGATAGTATGGTAAGAAAGGAAGAACTAAATTTAGCAAGCGAACAATTAGAAAAAATAGAGGAATTTATGGATTTATTATTAAAAAATAAGGAAATGAAAACTGATGAATTTGATGGCTACTTCATGTTGCCAAGGCTTACAAGAGGGTGGAACAAATATTTATTAATAGGAATAATTAAGACATATTTTAGAGAAAAATATGACATACAAAATACAACAAATTTTTATGATACAACAGATTTTATAATAAGGAGGATTAATTAATGGAAGAAAAAGAAAATTGGCGTTTTAAAGGAAATAATTATACATATGAAAATGGTTTGGATACTGCAGATATGGAAACTTTTAAAAAAGATCCAATTGCATCTTTAGCAAGAGAATCATGCCAAAACTCAATTGATGCCAAAAAAGATGGAGAAAAAAAAGTTGTAATTGAATTTGAAACTTTCGAAATAAATAATAAAGATATTCCAGGATATGATAGATTGAGAGCTGAAATAGAAAATTGTAAGGATTACAAGAATAAACAAAATAATCGTAAAGATTATGATCAACTAAGTGACATGAGTAAGTCAATAGAAAAAGAAACGATAACTTGTTTAAGAATTAGCGATTTTAATACGACAGGCTTATATGGAGATAAATTTTATTTATTAACAAAAGGAAGTGGAATTACAGATAAAACTGGAATTACTGGAGGTTCAAAAGGAATAGGTAAATATGCTTCTTTTGTTGCAAGTAAATTTAATACTGTTTTTTATTCTACATATACTGTTGATGGCGAAAGTAAATGCTTAGGAATTTCTAAATTATGTTCTGCACCAATGGATGGGACAGATGAAAAAACAATGGGAACAGGTTATTATGGATTTGATAGAAAAAATACTCCTATGGATAAGCAATTAGAGTTAGATAAGAATTATAAAAGGACAAGTTCGGGGACAGATTTATATATTCTAGGCTTTAAAAAAGAAGATTCATGGAAACAACAAATATTATCTATGTTACTTGATAGTTTTTTAGTAGCGGTTTACAAAGATGAGTTAGAAATAAGAATTGATGATATTAATGTAAAAAAGGATAATTTAAAGAAAATAATTGAAAAGGAGAATCTAATTACAAAAAATTTAAGGAAAAGTATTATTTCACAATATCTATTAGTTAGTGAAGGAGAAGGAGTTTTTACAAAAACTTCTGATATTTTAGGATATGGAGATATTAAGATATATGTAAAAAGTTTCAGTAGAGACGATTCGGATTTAGCAACCGGAAATTGTATAATGATTAGATATCCATATATGAAAATAAAATCGTTTATTGGTATTTCTACTATGCCATGTTCAGCAATGTGCATAATTGAAAATAATAAACTGAATGAACAATTAAAAGATATAGAAAATCCACAACATACGGATTGGGAGCCTAAAAGAAAAAATGATGAGGCTCTTAGAAGTGAAGTAAAAAATGTTATACAACAAATGAAAGATATAATAATTGATTTTGTATGTGAAGTTTTATCAACAAGCGAAACTGAAAAACTTGATATTGAAGGAGCAGGAGATTATTTACCCGAAAGCAATGATGAGAATCCAGATTTAATAGGTGGAGAACAAGAAGAATCGGTAGTAAAAGATACACCAGTTATTATTAAAAGAATTGATAATAAAAAATATTCAAAAAATCCAATAATTGAAACAAATACATTGGAGGGAATTGCGCCTGATGTAGGAGAACACGATGAAGAAGGCGATGACTCACCAGTTCCAAGTGGAAATAATTCAGGAAATCAAGGAGAACCTTATGAAAGTGATGAAACAAAAGGCGGAGAGGATGAAGGAGATAAAGATATCCTAAGATATGTTCCGTTAACAGATATTAAAAAAGTATTTTTTGTATCTAACAAAGAAAACGGAGAATATATATCAATTATCGACTCTGTTTATGAAGAATCGGATTGCGAATTAGAAGTTTATTATTTTGATGATGCAGGAAATCAGTATAATGCTAATATTGTTAAATGTATAGTTAATGATTCAGAAACTGAAATAGAAGATGGTAAAGCAGTAAGATTTAAAATTGGTTTAGGAAAGAATAAAGCAATTATATATACTGATTTAAGAGATTATTATAGATGTGAGGTGAAATTATATGCAAATAGGTAATAAATTATTTCCATATCCTACAATAAATAACAGTAATCTAAGAAGTTGTTTTAAAGAAACCACATATTCTTTTAAAAGTAATGATTTTAATGATGGACAAAATTACATTTTAGAAGATGCATATATAGAAATAAATAATGAGAATATAAAGAGAATGATAGAAAATAATCAATTAGGGGTTGGATTAATTATAGAATGCTCTGCAACAGTATATAGAAAGATGTTTGAAATATCTACAGAGCCACAAACTATAAAAATACCTATTGGCGATTTAAGAGATAAAGTTGAAATATCTTGTTATATATATGCAAAAACAGATTTAGAAAACTTTAATGATAGTGATTTCTTAGATGACTATAATGGATACAGTTTTAAAATCGATAAAAACGATATTGTAGCAATTGATGATGGATATACAACGGTTATAGATTATGATGAGAGTATAGATAAAAAGGTATCTTCCATATTCCAAATAATAAGAGATAAATCAGCGGATTCTATGATTATAGAGAAAAAAGCTAAGAAGATATTAATAAGTTTACCAGAGGAAGAATTTACATATTATGATAATTTAAGAAAAAATGATAACTTCCAAAATATATTCTTTTCTATGATTGCTATTCCAGCACTAACTTATTGTTTAAAAGAATTTCAAGACGCTATAAGAACTGAAGATTATGATTTAGACTCTATTGAAATGGAATATAATTGGTTTATATCTGTAAAGAATGCGTACAAAAAACAATATGGTGTTGAATTAACAGAAAACATATTAAAGGTTGCAAATGTTTCAGTTATCTCGCAGAAATTATTAAATGATGGTAATTTGAATGGAATAAAAGATTTATTTAATATTTCTGTAAGGAAAAAATTATGTGGAGGTGAAGATGATGAATAAAATAAATATAAGTTTTATTACTGATGATGCATTAGAAACTCTATATAAAAATAGTGAAGAAGTTGCTAATTATTTAATTAAAGAAAAAGATAATGCTGATTGGCTAAAACAAATTTATAATGGACAAATATTTGAGGAGAAAAAGTATAAAATAAATGACATAAAATTGTTAACAGATGACAATTATGAAAATGTAGATTTTGAAAACTCCATTAGAATATATGAAACACTTAAAGACTTGCCAAGATATATAATAACAGATGAAAGATTTTGGTGTTGGTTTAACTTTACAATAGGATATAAAGTAGCAATACAAGCTATGAAAATAAATTCTAAAACTACATTTGAAGATCACTGGCTGTTTAAGCAAGGCCAAAGAAGAGGATTATTTTTTAATGTTTTAGCGAGGTGTTATTTTAGGGTTGAATTGTCAGTAGAAGAAAGTGCAGAAGATAAATATTATTTAACAAAGTTTGTTATAGAAAATCCAGAAAGATTTAGAACATTGAGTTGGCGGGCGAGTTCAAGTCAGAAAAATATTGTTTTAGGAGTATTAAAAGCGGAAAAAAGTATAGTAGAAAAGTATAAAGACATAATAGATGTAGATAAACTTAAATATAATGATGGAAAAGGAACTATATACTCGGAATTGACGAAGCAAATATCATTATATGGGAGTGTTAGACTTATTGATGCTTTGTCTGAAGAAGATATATATGGTTTTGTTTATAATAAATTAGAAGAGATGGTAAATATTAAGCTTAAAGAAGTTAGTAATTTACAGTTATTTAGTTAAAAAACAAATAAAATAAACCTCAGTAAGATGAGACTTACTGGGGTTTATTTTATTATTCAATAGAAATCAAAATTTGAAATAATTAAGAACCCAAATGTTGGTATAATAAAGTCTGTGGAATTAATTGTAATAGTTATTAATAAATTATATCTTAATTGTTAAAAAAATGCCATAAAAGACGATAAACAGTATGTAGTGTTGTGTAAAACAAGTCGCCATAAAATATTACAAATGACTTGAACATTGAAAAATTAGTAACTGAAAATAAAAAATATATGTTAAATGAAAGGATTATTTATGAACAAAGTAATAAATTCGCCAATTAGATGGGCTGGTTCGAAAAAGAAATTGTTAAATGAGATGCTGAACTCTTTTCCTAAAAATAAAAAGGTGTATATTGAACCTTTTTTAGGTTCTGGAGTTGTATTAATTAATTTATTAAATAATAAAGAAATTTTTAAGTATGAGAAATTTTATGCAAACGATATTAATGATAATATAATATCTTTTTATACTTTGTTAAAAAATGAGTATAGTTATGTGAAAAAAAACATTAATAAGTTAATGACACAGTATAATGATTTACCTGATATGCAGAGTAAACAAAGTTTTTATTACAATATTAGAAAAAAATATAATAATAAAAAAGTAAAAATAAATGCAATATATTTTTTCTTTTTAATGAAGACGGGGTATAATGGGGTATATAGGGAAAATAGTCAAGGACAATTCAATGTTCCATTTGGAAAAAAAGAAACCATATCAGTAGATTTTGACAATTTAAAAAATATTTCGGATATTATAAAAAATGTTGAGTTTTTTAATATGGAATATAAAGATTTCTTGGATTATATTGGTCAAAATAGGCTTTTTAAAGATGCATTTATATATTGTGATCCTCCATATTTGCGAGAAGAAGGTAGTATAAATCAAAAACAAGAATTATACACTAAACATCAATTTAATCATGAAGAGTTTTTAAAAAATATGCAGAGCATAAAAGATGCTAAATATGTTATATCAATGATAGAGTCTAGTGCATCTGATGATATATATGGTTCATTATATGGAATAAAAATAACTGATATTATAAGGACAATTAATCCTAAAAAAATGCTTACATCGACAGAAATGTTATTTTCTAATTATAATGTGTTTGATGATAACCGAAAATATATGTAGATTTGTTTTATAGTATTGATATAGGTGTAATTTTGGTATTTAATCAAGGAAAAGGTTAAAATATTTTTTATAAAAGGTGCTGATGTTTTTTGTCAGTACTTTTTATATATGTTGGCAATAAATTTAAATTATGCTTATCGATATTAAAAATGCTAGCACATTTTAATTTCCTGTGATATAATTCACCCCAAAGGAGGAGATTAGAATGTTAGAAGAGTCATATTATTTATTAGATAAGATATATGATGCTTTGTATAATTCATATACATTGCAAGAGAAGAGAAATATATTAGTAGAGGTTAGTAATTTTCTGGTTAATATACCTCAAATACAAAGTAGCGTAAGTAACTTAAATGTTATAAAATATAATATGACGATAAGTAAACCTATAGGGGCATTGAATGATTATGAGGTTAATTGTAATTTAATATCATATTTTGAAGCTATTATATATTTTATTAGGGAAAATTTTGGAGATTTTCCTAGCATGTGGACGATAAATACTCTTTATTTTAACCCAAATCCTTTTGATAAACAGTTAGTAATATATGATAGTAATAAAGGGAAATTAACCGTTGATGATTTGTTAAAAGTTTTCAAATATGGAATTGAGTTTGTTGAAGCAAATTATGATGTTAACTTAGAAGAGTATTCATTGGCATTAGATGTTTTTGAGGAAATTAGAGATATATTGAATAATAAAAAAACGGCAAAGCCCAGAAATAAAGCATTACACTGTGCTAATAAGGTATTAAAGAGGATACATGCTACTGATAGAAAGATGTCACTATTGATAGATTTAACAATAGATTTTTTCGTGGCTGATTAAAAGTAACTCGAGAGGAGTATAAATTTAAAATGCAAAATAATATTGCATAAAGGGAGTCTGAATCAAATGAATGAAAAAATTACTGAACCGTTTGTTACTCAAAAAATAATCGACTTTATGATAAACAAACAAGATGGCAACTGGCATGAAGAAAGAGTAGAAAAAAGCGATTTGCATAAACATGGAGTAGATATAAAATTAGTAGGTGGCAAAAGAAACAGTGAATATTTTTATATCGAATGTAAAGGAAAATCATATGCAAAATCGGCGCGCTCAATAAATAGAGAGGGTTGGCTTAATGCACTAGGTCAAATAATAACAAGAATGGATGTAAAAAGATATTCAATTTCTAAGGAAGACGGGAGGATATCTAGTATAAACAAGGCTTATAAGTATGGACTTGGCTTGTATTGGGAATCAGCTCAAGTCGCTTTAAGAAGAATATCTAAGGAAGTGGCTGAAGTATTAAACCTACATATTTTTTCAGTTAATGATGACGGAGAAGTTAAGTATTTTACACCAAGTAAATTTGGGAAAGAATATCCTAAGGAGGAGTTTTAAATATAAAATTACATTTAATGCGAGGTGAATTAAAATGAGAGTATATTGCCCATATTGTAGGAAAGAAGTAGAGTACAAGACTGAAAAGAGAGAAATAAAAGAATTTAAAGGAGTAGAGATAAATACATATGAAAATGTAGCTGTATGTAAGGAATGTAATCAAGACTTATATGTCAATAAAATTGAAAACGAAAATATTGAGAGAATATATAAATTATATAAGGAAAAACAAACTAAATAAAGATTTAATACAAATAAAGTGCTGGCATTTTGCCAGCACCCATTCTTTTTAAATAAACAATAACCATATCAACTTTGCAACCAAACGCAATATTAAATTTTGATAATTAAAAATTAATATGATAAACTGTACCTAGAAAATTAACAAGGAGGAAAATATGGATAAGTTTAAAGAAATTAGACCTATTGTACTAGGAATTGCAAAGCAAAACAATAAAATACTAGTAAGTGAAGGGTACGACAAAGTAAAGAATCAAGCGTTTTATAGATGCTTGGGTGGCGGTATAGAGTTTTTAGAGAAAAGTGAAGATGCCTTAAAAAGAGAATATAAAGAGGAATTAGGAATAGATATTGAAGTTGAAAATTTTTGCGGAATAGCTGAAAATATATTTACATACGAAGGCAAGAATGCACACGAAATAATTTTGTTTTACAATATAAAAATAAAAGAGAGTGATTTTAAAGAAAGATATCATATAGTAGATGATAATAGCGAATCGGATGCTTATTGGGTAGATATTAATGAGTTTAAAAAGCACAATAAGATTTTATATCCTGAGCAAATATTTAAATTTTTATAATTCCCAATTTAAATGAGAAACTATATTTTGAAAGGGGATATATATGGAACTTTGGGACTTATATGACGAAAATAAAGAAATAACAGGAAAGACCTGTATTAGAGGTAATCCAATTCCAGACGGCTACTATCACCTAGTTGTACATGTATGGATAAAAAACAACAAAGGCGAATACCTAATTTCTCAACGTTCAGAAACTAGACCCATCCATCCACTAATGTGGGAATGTGTAGGCGGCTCTGTAATAAAAGGAGAAACTAGTCTAGAAGGTGCAATTAGAGAAACAAAAGAAGAAGTAGGAGTTGACTTAGATATCTTAAATGGAAAGTTAGTTTTTACTAGAATAAGAAAAATTGTTAATGACAAAAAGTATAATGATATCATGGACGCATGGCTATTTGAATATAATGGAGATGTAGACTTAAAAAATGCAACTACTGATGAAGTAAAAGATGTAAAATGGATGAAAAAAGAAGAGATAAAGGAGCTTTATTCATCTGGAAAATTAGTTCAAACTTTAAGTTATTTTTTTGATGAAATTGATATATAAATTTGTTGAAAAAGTTATTTTTTTATGATACAAATATTGTATACAGTTTAAATTTTACGAAAGGGGGATAACAATGGGATTATTTTCTAAGAAAACTTGTTGTTTTTGCGGCAAAGAAGCTGGGTTGTTATCAAGAAAAAAATTACATGATAAGAACTACATTTGTAAAGATTGTGAAAAAAATTGTAGTGCTTACATAGAGGCTTCAAATTTCGATAAAGAATTCCTACAAAACCATATCGAGTATATGAAGAAACAGAATAGTCTTTACGAAAAAGAAGTAGCACCACTAGATAATAGTCAAAAAGAAAGATATGTTAGTGGTTGGAATGGTATAAATTTTATCGATTCTATTGGAATGTTTGAAGTACTTTCTCCAAAGTACGATAAAAAGAATGCCAAAGAATTATTTAGATATGATCAAGTACAGGATTTTGAATATTACACAGTAGCAAATTCTTCACAAGATGGCAAAAAGTATTCAGAAGCTGGTATAGAGATAAAGTTCAGGTGCCCTATTGATGAAAATGGTTGGAAGAATAACGATAGTGAGGGTGGAAGACAACATCCGTATGTTTCAAAAATTAGAATTCCTTTTGAAAAGAATACAGATGATGCTACTTGCGGAAGTCTTGCCAAAGCTCATATGAATAAATTGTTTGGAAGAGCAAGCGAGAGTGTTGCTGGAAGTATTAAAGAAAGTTTTACTGGTACAGGTACTCAACAAGCGCAAGCTAAAGCTGGTATTGAGTCTTTAAAATCTTTGGGTAACTTAGCAAAGGCTGCTATCCAAAACGATTCTGAAGGAATGGAAAATGCAAAGAGTGAACTTAAAAATGCTGCATCAGATATGCTAAATGCTACATTTAACTATGGAGCTAAATATACTCAAATTGCAGATGATGCTGAAAAGAGAGCATGGGAAAATAATTAAAAATGGGGGAATTAAATATGAAGAAAATTATTAGTTTTGCATTGGTTATGGTATTAACAGTTGGTTGTTTATTCGCATTTACTGGTTGCGGAGAAAAGAAACCAACAGGAACAAAACTTTCACTTTTAAGAGATACATATCTAGGAAATGATGCGAAAGTATCTGTTGATTTCTATTATCCAGAAAATGCTGGTATTGAAGTTACAGATGAAACTGAGTATAGAAAAGTTTTAAAAGATCAAGAGGAAAATTACAAAATAGAGATGTGGGTAAGTGAAGATTCTACATATATGAACAATAAAGAATCAGACAAAGAATGGTATGAAGAGGATTATAAAGAATTTAAATTAGGTAAATATGATGCTTATAGATGTGATAGTTCTAGAAGTATAACAGTTAAGGCATTATTAGAAGAAATTTCTGAAACTACTTTAAGATATATAACTATAGAAATTGACCCAATTTCACAAGCCGGAAATGATGATAGTGGTGTGAACTTCTTTGATAATAATGAAGAAGTTAAGTCAATTGTAAATTCTTTAACATATAATGGAGTTATTGATGCTGAAGGAAATCCTGTTGAAGAATAAAAAAAGTAAATTTAGTAAAAATATGATATAATGACTAGCATACAGATAATATTTGTGCTCTAGCTAGTCCTATTAGGATGAAAGGGGATTTTAAAGTAATGAAGAAGTTATTAAGATCTATGTTTTTAGGGTTAATATTATGTGTTGGTGTTTTTGCACTAACAGCTTGTGGTGGTGAAAAGGAACCAGAGTCTATTCTTGGAGTTTGGAAAGATGATAGTGGAAATTTTATTTACACATTTAATGAAGATGGAACAGGTGAGTATAATGTGTATCAAAATCCAATGATTTTCACTTATACAACAGAAGGAAAAAAATTGTCTATATTATATAATGGAAATACAGAACCTTTTAAAACAGAATTTAGCATTAAAGGTGATACATTAAATGTAAAAGATTCAAGTGGTAATGATACATTGTATAAAAAACAATAGGATATTAAAAAAATCATAGAGGTGAGCCAAGATGGAGAATGAGGCTAATAC